>SDBT01000907.1_pt1 | contig 49732 bp, 55 predicted proteins | sample 2277101 | NCBI WGS metagenome assembly SDBT01 (sample SAMN10404973, study PRJNA504765) | marine sediment metagenome | isolation source: marine sediment core GS10_PC15, 103 cmbsf | place: Arctic Ocean: Southern Knipovich Ridge | collected 2010
TGCCATGGAGGTTCTCCAGGCCGTGGTGGCGGTGTGGGGTCGGGACCGGGTGGGATTGCGTATCTCGCCGCGGGGGATCTTCAACGACATGTACGACTCGGATCCACTGGGCCTATACAGCCAGTTGGCGGCAGAGCTGAACGACCTTTCCCTGGCATACTTGCACATTATGGAACCGCTTCCCGGCCATCCGAATTTTGCCAGCCAGGAAGATGTGCCGCCGGTGGGACCGACCCTGCGAAAGATATACAAGGGCACCATCATCATCAACGGCGGGTATGGAAAGGAAACCGGTGAAAAAGTCATTGCCGAAAACGCGACGGATCTGGTTGCCTTCGGTGTTCCCTACCTAGCCAACCCGGACCTGGTGGAACGCTTTCGCCGAAACGCACCGCTCAATGAACCCGATGAGGACACCTTCTATCGCGGCGATGAAAGGGGCTACATTGATTACCCGTTTCTGGATCAATAACCGGGGAACTTGGGTACGCCCATTGTTGTGGGGAAGAGATAGCCAGAAAAGAGAACTGTCATCTGATTCAGTGAGTTGGTTGCTTATTTATCGACGCCCCCCCGAAAGTCAACAAATACCTTTGTGGGCGTTGAATTACAGAGGAGGGCACCATGTCTTTACCTAATGATCTGGCAAAGCTGAGGCAGGAGTCTAAGAAGCAGATTCCTCCTGATCAGTACGAAGTAATGACGGCCGCCACCGAGAAGCTGGCAAAATCTGGAATAATCGAGTCGGCACTAAACGAAGGCGACATAGCGCCTGAGTTTGTCTTACCCAATGCCCTCGGCACCGACGTCTCGCTGTCGGAACTCATCAAGAAAGGACCTGTAGTATTGAATTTCTATCGGGGCGGCTGGTGACCATACTGCAGCCTGGAGCTGCAGTCGTTGCAGCTCGAGTTACCTCGAATAAAGAAACTTGGTGCCAGTCTACTGGCCATATCTCCTCAAACCCCTGATAACTCCGTCTCCACAGCGGAAAGAATGAAATTGACCTTTGAGGTTCTCAGTGACGTGGGCCACCGTGTGGCGCGACAATACGGTATTGTGTACACGTTGCCCGAAGAACTAAGGCCGATATTAGCTGGCTTCGGAATTGACATTCCGGCGGCCAACGGTGACGACACATTCGAGCTTCCTATACCTGCGACCTATGTAATCGACCGTGACCGCAAGATAAAAACAGCCTTTCTTGACGCAGACTACACTCAAAGGGTAGATCCCGAGATGGTGCTCTCGGCACTCAAGCAATTGACGGAACGGGGACAGTAGGATCTTTGATGCCAGCGGAGGCTGTTTTGACTTTTAATGTTTTGTGATTTGCAAAGTGCCTTAAATGCATGATCATGCTATTCGTGTCATGCATCAGTGGTTTCGGCGTTAGGTTGCTATAGAAAATAGATTATGACCGTATTGATAATAATATTTGGTGCTCTGACTCTGTTGGCCGGAATAATAATTGTAATGAATCCGGAAGTTATATTCGGCTTTCTGCGAAATAATTTGGACAAGCTGGTACTACACATTCTGGCTGTTGTAGTAAGACTAGTTCTTGGTGTTTTGCTGATATATCAATCCAACGTATCTAAATTTCCGTTTGTAATTGAGATTATTGGTTGGCTCTCTATTGTTGCCGCTATATTTATAGGTGTAATGGGGCGCCGCAATTTCAATCGGTTAATGTCGTGGGCTTTATCTCATTTAAAGCCTTTTGGTCGCGTTGGCGGTGTCTTAGCCGCGGCATTTGGCGCATTTCTTATTTATGCTTTCGTTTAGTTCTCCAGTTTCCGGACGATGATTGTTGCGCTAACCCTTTATCATGCTATGAAAGGCCAGGATAGACGCGCGTGGGGCATTACATCACATTATAACGAGGAGAAAAAACAGCACACGATAACGGCTATGAACTCGTCGATCGTTAAACTGTAAAAGTAAAGAGCGACCCCAAGTCCACTGCCTGGTCCTATCCCTAAAACTTATGACGGCTGGCTTCCCTGTTGTATGTAATATCAAGGAACCAATCCAATATGGATCGAACGGATAGCCGGATTCCCACCAAGTGTTTCAAATACGTAATCTTCCACACAACCCAACCCAGCACTCCGCGCAATCGGAACAAACCCAGAAGGCTTGCCAATCCTTGGTAGCGACCGGTAGAGAAGGCTGAGCCCAACTCCCTGTATCGAAAAGGCTCCGAAGGCTTTCCGGACAGCAATCGAGGTAACTCTCTGCTCAAGTAATGGGCCTGCTGCACTGCTACCTGTCCCGTCTGCGGGAGCGGTTGCTCGTCCCCTGGGTGTGTGTAGGACGAACAGTCACCGAGAGCAAATACCTCGTTCCACCCGTGGGCGTTCAAATTCCTTTCAACTACTACCCTCCCTAATGTATCCAACTTCAGCCCTGGCGAGCGTAGCAAATCATTTCCTTTGACGCCGGCCGTCCAAACAGTGGTATATGTTTGGATCAGATTGCCCTTTGTTTCCACGAAGCCTTTTCCGACTCGAACTGCCGGTTGCCCAGTGAGCAATACAATCGATTTTCCCCGCAGGAGTCCTTTTGCTGTCTGGCGAATCTGGTCTGGCGAGGCTGGCAGGATATCGCTGTCAGCCTCAATCAAGTAGATCTTCACGTGCTGATGGACTTGGGAACCAAATTCGTCTCGAAGGGCTCCGTAGACCCAGTCGTGGAGATCACTAACAAACTCAAGGCCCGTAGGGCCAGCTCCCACAATCGCGAAGGTCAACATGTGTTCCTTTTTTTCTTTGTTTTTCACTCTGCTCGCAATGTCAAAGGCGTGAATGATGTGGCCCCTCAGCCTTTTGGCGTCTTCGAGTCCGTTCAATGGGAAGGCGTATTCTTGCGCTCCCTCGATTCCGAAATAATTTGGGGTTCCTCCCAAAGCGAGGATCAAGTAGTCATAATCCACGGTTCGTCGCTTGTTCCGGTCCATCGTTTCCGGTTCGACATCAAAATCTTCAAGGGGACACTCAGACTTTTGGGGACAAATCATACAGTCTTTGCACAAGACAATGGATCTGTTGGCCAAGTCGATCTGCTGCACCAGACCTCGCACAAAAGAAAATCCCCGCCTTTCCATGATATGCCTGATGGGCTGAACTACGTGGCCTGCCTCTACGCCGGCAGTTGCAACCTCGTGAAGCATGGGCTTGAAGAGATGGTAATTGTTCACATCTGCCAGGACGATTTCTTCACGGCCTTTGAACGCCTTGGAAAGGCGGATGGCAACATTTATCCCGGCAAATCCTGCACCCAGGATGACTATTCTTTTCATTTTTCTTCACTCCCTAGTGGCGAGATAAGGTTACTGCTTGTTAGATACATCATCTTCATGTGTGCTCGCCAGGCCAACAATTTGTCAAGGGGATAGTATGTTGCCCTGAATCGAGCCCCACCGTCATAGTTCCCGATGTGTAAATCGCCTGTGGGCTGAATGTCGGAGAAGCTTCGCTTTTTCACTCTTCAAGATCACTGTGTGGAGCATGCTTAAAACCAATAACTTTTTCTACCCTCATAAGAATCTTGCGTTCCACTTGGGGAATAGGCTGCTTTTCTTCTGTCTGCGGGGAGTAGCCATTCATCATCGACACTTCTTCTACCTTTTCGCACCTGCCCACTATCTGATATCCTACATCGCTGGCAGGATCCCATACTACGCTTGCCATATGCGGGTTTTTCTTCAGGTTGGCCACTGTGCCAGGACAAAACCAGGCTGATATCCCTACGCGGGTTTCGGATTCAAGTCTAATTTCTCCCGCAGCAGCAACGTGAGGCAGCCCCTGTGAGTCCGCTGTTGCTACAAACACGCGGCCGAGCTCTTGACCGAGTTCTACCGCCTTTTTGAGCGCTTCTTTGTTCATGTGACGCCTTTCCTCGGCCTGCTCCCCGCAAGCCCCGTCCGGAAGGGCGGGGAGCCTTCAATCTTTTTTATTCTTCTTTCATGCCTTCCCCCTTGGAAGGCAGCTTCGATCCATGCATCAACGATGTTCTTCGCCTCCCCCTCTGATACCATTCTTCCGCCAAGCGCAATGACATTGGCATTATTGTGCTCTCTGGCCAACCTCGCGCTTTCAACATTCCAGCAAAGTCCGCATCGTATACCTTTGACCTTATTTGCCACGATGGCCTCGCCATTACCACTGCCACCGAAAACGACACCGAGGCCACATTCTCCTTTTGCAACGCTCTCTGCGGCCGGCCGAACAAAGTCCGGATAGTCAACCGGTGTGTCGCTATCAGTTCCGAAATCCAAGACATCATACCCCTTGGAAAGAAGGTGATTTTTCACAACCTCCTTGAGTTTGTATCCTGCATGGTCTGTCCCCAACGCTATTCGTTGTATGCTTCCCACATTTCACCCTGAATCTTAATCTTGAGGGTCAAAAGGCCTTGTAATGATTGTCGAAGGCCCCGCTTTCTCCTGTTGCACAGGGCAGCACAATCTCAGAGCGGCGGCCTACTCGATATCCTCCCTCGGGGCAGGAAGGGAGAGAACTATGGTCATGCGTTTTGACAGTTATATCGGCTTCTTTCGCCGCTGGCCTGAAAATATTCATCTTCACTGTGTTGCAGCACTTGCCTAGTATTCCGCCCGCTTGATGAATTGCCGGTACTCTTTTATGTCTTCCCGGCTGACACGAGGATGGAGCAGTTCCTTATTGACCATTATGGAGATCCTTCGGTTCAAGGCAAGCGCCATTGCATCGCTGGGCCGGCTCTCGACAGTATAGTCTGTCCCGTTGAATCGAAACATGACGCTCGCGTAAAAAGTGTCCTTCTTCATACTGGAAATCTCAACGCGGAGGAATTCGATGTGAAGTTTTTCCATGATGCTCAGGTAGAGTTCGTGAGTAAGGGGCCGCTTTATCTCAACCAGTCCTTTTTCCTTGGCAATGGCAACAAATTCGGCAGCGCCCACAGACATCCTCAACTCACGGTCGGCTTCCGCGTCTTCTTTGAGAACTACCACGTGTCCTGAGTCATAGCCGAAGTTTAACGAGATCTCATCAATAGCCACCATTTTATCTTGCATTTTCATCGTGCCATACTTGCTGAAACTGCCAAAATTCGAATCGTTTCTGCCAGACTACGTGAGCCTCCACTGCGCAGCCCATCACGTGCCCCGCCAACGCCAAACTGAGGTGGGGTTCGATATCAGTGCCAAAAGCGCTCAATTTTGTCCAACTCCAGCAAAACTCGAACCCTACAACGCTTCCGGATCTATCTCCTGGACTACTTCGGCCCACGTTGTGTCAAGACACTTTCGAAAACCCGGATGCAAGCGTTCTATACAACGCCGCAGTACTTCTATTTCGAGCCGCAGGGTGTCGACCGCCGCTCGTTGATCGCGTCTCAGCCCTTCGAATGCCTCTGCATTTGTGTCAATCTCTTGCTGGAGCGTCTGGAATTGCTTTTCAACATCTTTTTCTCTCATGTCTGCCTCCCAGGTTGGGTGACTGCACAGTAAGACGACTGCAACTTCTCATCCGAACACCAGTGACCCCCCGTCTAACTCCGTCCCTGGTCATGACGGCAAAGGGAACCAGAGGTCAAAACTCCCCGGATTCGCCGTGGCGACGGTGCACATCACGAAAAGTGGTCTACACAAGAGCTTCTGTTCCCCAGCCGCTGCGATAAGGCGAAATAGATGATAAGATCAAGGCATCAGACATAACATGTGCCGGCATTTCTTCCGCAGCACTCACCCTCCCAGGATCCCTTTGGCCTCAACCATGGCCTGAAGCTTTCCGAGGGCAATATGACGTGGTAGATGGTTCATGCCGCAAGAACTGGTGATGAGTGTTTGTTCAGGGGGCAGCCATGTGTGCTTGGCAATGCGCTCTGCAATTGTCTGTGCAGATTCCACATTGAGATCCTGGACATCTGCAGCTCCCACGGCGAGCCGTTTATTTCCGAGAAGCCCTTCGTACTCCGGAGCCTGGTCGTGCTCGATAAGAAGGACATCACAATTGATTCTACAAATGAGGTCTGCAGGATACCGTCCGGTATCGAAGTAACGGTGTCCTATTTGACCGTCATAGTCTGGCCCGACTGCGTAGTTGCCCTGGCAGATATGCACCTGTACGGATACATTTCGAAGGTCCTCGACCGCTGTATTAATCGCATCCACAGCGGCCAGAACCTCGTCATCGTCTGAGATGGCGAAGAGCGGCTCGTCAATTTGTATATACTGGCAGCCAACGGCCTCCAACTCCTTGAAATTGCGGCTCATAACCTTTGCCAAGTCTTGCATCATCTTGGAGATGTCGCCATAGTATTCGTCATGGGCGACCTTGGCCAGCATATGAGGACCAGTCATGGTGACCTTGACCCCTTTTTTGGCATAAGCCGAAACCATCTTGAATTCATCCACAAGGCCCAGATCTGTCTCTCCGATTTGGCCGGTGCAGACGGCCGCCGGATGAAACACGTTCGGGTCCTTTGTAGTAATGTGTCTGGGGCGGGTCTCCTTCGAGAATCCCGGCATTTTGTCCCAAAAGAAGTTTAGCATGGCGTTTGGAGGCGCATGCCGGTTGTTTGTGCGCCGGTGCATTTCACCGCCGGTGATGATGTCTATCCCAGCGCTTTCTTGATCCACGATAGCGGCTTGCGTCACCCGATACTGGGCGTCCGCCATGTCTGCTTGTGAGAGCCTGCCAGCCTCTACATCCCTCTCCAGGGCTTCATACCAACGAGGAACGCTGTATGAGCCTACAACGGTGGTCGCATATTTTGGATAGTCTTTCATGGTTCCTCCTTATCCAGACTTCGCAAAAGGAGTTGAATGACAACTTCGGCTGCCCACTGACGGGTTACCAATGTGGCCCTTTTGTCTTGTAGACCTCGTAGGTCATGAGGGACAGCACGACACACGTGTTCCTGACCGTTGGTCCAGAGAATCAGAAGGTGTTCTTCCGAGGTAAGAAAACTCCAAAAAAGGCTCGAAGTAAATAGGGTGATTACCTTATTTTTCCCAAGAGAGAAGGGTATTTGGTGTTGTTTTGCTACGTAGGCTCACTCAGGGGGCGCCGGGTGCTCTGACCTCAAACCGTGTGGAAACCGGGACGTCCATTTGTAAGTCAGTAACTCGAATATAGATGGCGCCTGTTGATTTACAAATGGACGGGATAGAATTGCGGCGCGCACAGGCTACAGGCGGAGTGTCGCTTTGGATTGCTTTGGGGTCGGACCACGCTAAGGGCTTGCGCCCCTAGTGCGCCGGGTCATAGCGAAGGGCTTGAGGAATGCCCTTTTGAGGGACGGTCAACTCAAGCCGATAGCGTTGTTTGAGATTATAGTGAAAAGGCAGGCTAGTCCTGAGACTTCTTCCATAGAACAGATTCCAGTGAGTATTTAGTTGAAGCATGGGCCATGCAATGCGGTTTCCTTCCAGTACATGAACAAAAGCCCCTCCTGCATCGCTCAAACGGGAAAACAACGCGCTTTCACTAAAGCCCAGTTTTTTTGCAATCTCTGTGCTGTCACCACCGGAGGAAATAGTGTAGGCCCCTTTTTTCTGAGCGTTTATGATCGCGTTTAAGATCTGACGTTCCGGCTCTTCAAAGCCAGGCTCTTCAGACTTTCCAACCGGGCCTTTCTTGTATATTGTCTTGGCTTTCAGGAGGCGGGATACAAATCTCTTGGTCGTCTTCTCCCCAATACTCCACACGCAGAATCTGTCCTTCTGGGGATGCTCATGGATCTGTTCAGGAGTCAAATTGAGGGTGTCTGATTCAAACTTGACCAGAAAGTCCACGGGTGCAATCAGTTTCCGTCGTCCTGTTGGCCGACAGTAAAGATCCCAGAAAAACTTGGTCAATCCTTTGCTCACGTTTTTTTCCAAAAAGCTATCAGTGGACTTTCCAAAATTGTACTGCTCACCCGGCCTGATCTCCATACCGAGCACGGCCATGATCCCGGGGATTCCCGCCAACAGGACATAAGGGACCTTTTCAGAAAGCACAGAGTTCTTAATGAGGCCCAAATAGTCGCCAACTTTCAACCCTCCAAAAATCGGAACAAAGGGGTATTCAATAATGTGCAGGACCTGCTTGTTTTCCGACATTTCCCTTTCAGTGTGTCTGCCTGCCAAGTTCAGTACGTTGGTGAAGCCTATCATCGAGGCGTGCTTGCGGTGGGACGTGTTGAAGGCATCGTTTACGTAGAAGTCTATCAAGGGTTCCAGGGCAGCAACAAACCGGGAACCCTTGTTCAGTTCGTGGGGCCTGAGGCCTGGCTTGTCGCGCACAAAGACCTCATCCACAAGGTAGCGTATGTTGTTTAGAACAAGTATTTCACCGTCCTTAAGTGAGCGGATCTTGTTCCTGATCACCTTCTCCTGTGTGAGGTTGCCCAGAAACCTGACCGTCTTTTTGGGCTGGTCCGGGCGGTTTATGAGCCGCCTTATCACACGGGCATGTTGATCAAGATCAATGAAATTGTGTTTGCCTGCACGTCCCTGATGACCGATGACGACTACGCGTGCTCCGTAACCCGAGAGTTCTTCCAGCGTGGGGATGACCCGTCGAATTCTTTCGACTCCCGCAATACGTCCGTTGCCGTCAACCGGAACGTCTATTCCCGCCCGCACCAGCACAGTCTTGCCTTCAAACGCTTTGGGGCCGTATAGCTGTTTGTACTTGATGTTGTACTCTGCGGCGGTTGTGTCTCTGAGGCCAGCGTTCCACATTGTGCGACAAATAATGTCGTCAATGGTCAGGAAGTTGAGTAAGGCATTGACATTGTCTGAAGGGGCCAAACGCTTGTCTGACGGCAGGTTCTTTTCCGGGTCCTGATGGCGCAGCAAGATGTCTTCGATGACCATACAATGGCCTCCTTTCATAGCTTGGGCAAGACCGGTTTAAGGGGTCACGTGGATTACCAGTATAACAATCTGGTTGAAAAATCAAGCTTGACGGCTTCGCAAATCCCGCTGTGCGGGACTGCGTTGCGCTGCATCTATAAAAAAAAAGAAAGGCATGTTATGTTTAGGTTGTGAAACAAAAGAAGAAAAGACTTTGGAATTTCTTGGGCTTTGGCGTGGTCTTGATCTGGCTTGTGATGATGGGTGTGCTGGTCAAGAAGACTTATTTTAGGGCGCCGTCCAACCCGGTTTCAGCACCTGACAGCATTGAAGAAGTCGAAACATGGATGGCCATATATCACTATGACGACAAGATCGGTTATGCTCACTCACGGGTTATGGAACAGCCTGACGGGTTTATGGTCCTGGAAAAGGCCCTGATGAACCTGCGCCTCATGGGCAGTGTACACAGGATCCGCACGGAAACCACGGGACATCTGCACGAGGATGGTTCTTTGCGGTCCTTCGTATTTAGCCTCGAGTCCGGATTGGTTCGTTTTAAAGCCCGTGGCAGGGTCGAAGGCTCACACCTTGTTCTGAAGACTGGCTTTGGTGGTGAGTTTACAGAATCAAAGATTGTGCTACATGACAAGCCTGTTCTGTCTGTGGGGCTGTGGCCGCATCTTGTGAGAAAGGGCGTGACCGTTGGCAGCCGCTATAAGGTGTCCGTGTTCGATCCCGCCATCATGGCCCAAAGGCCTGTTGATGTGGAGGTAATGGGCCGCGAGAGCATTGTCTTGGGCGGCACAAAATGGGATGCGTTTAAGGTTAGGACCACATTTATGGGCACTGACGTGTTCACCTGGCTTGGGCCAAATGGAGAGAGGCTCAAGGAAGAAGGCTTTATGGGGCTTCGGCTGGTTTGGGCCACGGAGGATGAAGCCCGTTCGGAGATCAGAACCGACCCGGAAACGGACATGGCAGAGGATGCATCCATTCCATCTAACAAAACCCTGGAAAATGTATCAAGTCTGTCGTACCTAACGGTCCGGCTTGACGGCGTCAACTTGGAAGGTCTCGACCTGCACGGAGGTCGTCAGCGTCTTTCAGGTTCTGTCTTGGAGGTTGCGCGCGAATCAGTGCCCTTGCGATCAGGGCAATCTGCTTCAGTGGAAAGGAAATACTTGGAATCTTACTTAAAGGCCGAGCCCATGGTTCAAAGCGACCACCCGCGCATCAAGGCCCTTGCCGGCAATATAGTGAGCGCGGCAAAAGACGAAAAGACCAAGGCGCGGCACATCCTGGACTGGGTCTATGAATATTTGGACAAACGTGCCACTGTGTCTGTTCCAAATGCATTGGGGACCCTACAGGCCAAGGCAGGAGATTGCAACGAACATGCAGTGCTTTTTGCCGCTCTTCTCAGGGCCGTTGACATTCCAACAAAACTGTGTGCCGGTCTGGTTTACACCCGGGGCCGATTCTACTATCATGCTTGGAATGAGGTCTTTGTCGGACAATGGATTACTGCTGATGCCCTGATGGGACAAATGCCGGCTGACGTGACACACATCAGGTTCGTCGAAGGGGGCTCTGATCGGCAGGCGGACATGGTGCAGGTAGTGGGCCGACTTGAGCTGAAGGTGCTGGAAGCAAGATAGAAACATGATCTCCCTCAAACACCTCACAAAACGATACGGCAGCCTCACTGCGGTAAACGATATCAGCCTGGAGGTTCGGGCGGGTGAGATCTTTGGTTTTTTGGGACCAAACGGGGCTGGAAAGACCACGACCATCAAGATGATTGCCGGAATCCTTGAACCAACAGAGGGTAGCATAGTCATTGACGGCAAGAACCTGGCTGAAGATCCAGTGGGTGCCAAGCAAGTGACAGGTTTGATCCCGGACCGGAGCTTTCTTTACGAAAAACTTTCCGGCATAGAGTTTCTGCAGTTTGTGGCATCCCTTTACGGGTTGGACAAAGGGCACGCTCAAACAAAGATGACAGAATTGCTGGCCCTGTTTGAAATGGACGATTGGGCATCGGAGTTGATAGAAAGCTACTCTCACGGCATGAAGCAACGGCTGGTGATGTCGGCCGCCTTGATTCACGAGCCAAAAGTGATTGTAGTGGACGAGCCTATGGTGGGATTGGATCCTAAAGGGGCCAGGCTCGTTAAGAGGATTTTCAAGTCATTGGCCGATACCGGCGTGACCATTTTTATGTCTACGCACACGCTTGGTATTGCTGAAGAAATGTGTGAGCGCGTAGGCATCTTAAACAAGGGACGACTGATCGCCCTTGGAACAGCCTCCGAGTTGAGGCAGATGGCAGGTGCAGAAGAAAAAGACCTTGAGGCGGTGTTTCTAAAGTTGACGGTCTCGTAAAAAGTCCGAATTAGACGGCAAGAATAGCAGTGAATCAGATTGATGGAATCGTAAAAAGTCAATAAACAGACGGCTTTGTAAAAAGTTCATATGCAAGGCGCGCGAATCTTGAGGAATGAGGCGTACTTGTCGTACGTCGGAATGACGAAGGATGAAGCGCAACGCCGCAGATGGACTTTTTACGAAGCCGTCACTATTGATAGCAGGAGGATGAGGACATATGGACATACAGGAAATCACTGAGAGGGTTGAGAAGCAGGGCGTGGTTCTTCGGCAGATCATGCTTGAAATTGAGAAAGTCGTGGTAGGACAGAGGAACTTGGTGGAAAGGATGCTGATAGGGCTTCTCTGCGATGGGCATTTGCTCTTAGAAGGCCTTCCGGGGTTGGCCAAGACAACCGCAGTCAAAACCCTTGCTGCTGCCATCAGAACAACGTTTCAGAGGATCCAGTTCACACCTGATCTACTGCCGGGTGATATCCTGGGCACCCAGGTCTACAGGCCAGACACTGCCACTTTTGAAATGAAGAAAGGGCCAATTTTCCACAACATCATCTTGGCAGACGAGATCAACCGGGCGCCGGCCAAGGTCCAGAGCGCCCTTTTGGAAGCCATGCAGGAGAGGCAGGTTACCATAGGGGGCGAAACCTTTCGGCTGGACAGGCCCTTTCTTGTCCTGGCCACACAGAATCCCATTGAGCAAGAGGGGACTTATCCGCTTCCCGAGGCCCAGATTGACCGCTTTATGCTGAAGATCAAGGTCGATTATCCGTCAGCAGAGGAGGAAAAAGAGATAATGGCGCGGGTTAGCAAGGGAATAACTGAAAATGTTAATGGAGTGGTTGAGGTGTCTCAGATTGAATTGGCACAGCAGACTGTGCGGTCAATCCACATGGAAGAAAAGATCGTGGATTACATTGTCAGTATCTCCAGGGCTACACGAGATCCCCAAGAGTATGGTCTGGAATTGGGTTCGATGATCAGTTACGGGGCATCGCCCAGGGCCTCAATATGGCTGGGCATGGCCTCACGTGCGCATGCATTTCTTAGTGGCCGTGGCTATGTAACACCACAGGATATCAAGTCCATAGCGCCTGACGTTCTACGCCACCGGATTCTGCTCAGCTATGAGGCTGAGGCAGAAGGAAAAACCAGCGACGACCTGATTAGTACGTTGCTGGAGCGCATTGAGGTCCCTTGAGATGCTTTCCGAGGAACTCCTAAGGAAAATTCAAGGTTTTCATTTTAAGACCAAGCACCAGGCAAACGATCTGTTTGCCGGCCAATATGAAAGTGCCTTCAAGGGTCGGGGCATCGAGTTTGCGGAGGTCCGGGAGTACCACCCTGGGGACGATATTCGCACGATCGATTGGAACGTTTCAGCCCGCTTTGGACATCCCTTTGTAAAAGTCTTTCACGAAGAAAGAGAACTCACGGTCATACTCCTGTTGGATCTGTCCGGCTCGAATCTCTTCGGGACGAAAATCAAGTTCAAGAGAGAACTTTTGGCCGAGGTCGCCGGAATGCTGGCATTTCTGGCTATCCGAACCAACGACAAGGTGGGAGCAATCTTGTTCAGCTCCAGGGTGGAAAAATACATGCCACCCAAGAAGGGGTCGTCCCATGTGTGGCGACTGATCAAGGAAATATTCACTTACGAACCCAAGGACCTGAGTACCAATATTAAGACAGTGCTCACTTATTTGAATCGGGTCGTTAAGCGTCACGCCATTGTATTTTTGATCTCTGACTGTATGGATACCGGTTTTGAGAGTCCTCTGAGGTTGACTGCCAAAAAACACGACCTGACAGTCATCAGAGTGAGTGACCCGGCAGAAGACGCGCTTCCGGCCGTGGGCCTCATAAACATTCGCGATCCCGAGACAGGGCAGGTGGCATTGATTAACACCGGGAACAGGGAACTGAGAGAGAGGTGGCGTAACTACAGAAAAGAGCAGACCACCTACTTTTCTGGCGTGCTGAAACGCGCCGGGGTTGATCTGGTGGAACTTTCCACTGACGAACCTGTAATGGAACCTTTGACGCGGTTTTTTAATACAAGGAGGCGGAGAATGTAGGTGAAGTGCCTAAAGTGAGTTGCCGACTTCGCCATAGTAGCCTATAGCTACGACGGCTGAAAAAGTGCCTGAAATGCCTAAAGTTAAGGGGGAAACCTGCGGTTAAGTATGAACAAGCGTACTCACGAGATCTGTCTCTGGCTGACCGTCAGCTTGGTGCTCGTATTTGTCTGGCCTGCTGTTTTGTGGTCCCAAGATGACGTGAGCGATGCAAGTCCCGGCTTGACTGCTTTTTTGGACCGGGAGTCAGCCACGTTGGGCAGCATTTTGGTTCTTACCCTTGGCTACAGCCTTCCGGAGGGGGGTCGTCTTTCTGAAAAGCCGCAAATCAAAGGCCTTGAAAACCTGACTGTTGTGGGGCTGGATGCCGGGTCAACTCAGATAAGGGTGAGGCTTCTGGTGGATACGCTTGATTCCTGGAAAACAGGGCCGCTTTCGCTTGCCTATCTGGACAAAGATGGAAATGTTCAGGTGCTTGGCACTGATCCTGTGTCCATAAAGGTGATTTCCAATCTTGGAGACAAACCAGAAGAAGCTCAACTGCGGCCGATTCAACCCATTATGCCTACACGGGCCAGGTGGCTAAAATACTTGCCATGGGCAGCTGGCCTGATGGGTATTGTGCTGGTCGGTGCAGGGTTTTTCTTGTGGCACAGAAAGCGACGTATTCAGAAAATATTCGCAGAACTGATCGAGTCCCCGCATGTTCGGGCCAGAAGAGAAATTGAGCGGCTTGAGGCCCAAGGGCTTTTTGAAAAGGGGCAGGTAAAAGCGTTCTACTTTCGATTTTCCGGAATCCTCAGGCGGTATTTGGAGTCCATCAGGGGTTTTCCAGCAGCCGAGTTCACCACGGAAGAAATCGCCTTTCGAATCAACACCGAACAGGATCGAGGGCTTCTTCCTCTGCTTCGGCAGGCCGATCTTGTCAAATTCGCCGACAGTGTGCCAACTCCGGCCAGAAAAGAGGAGCAAATCAGGACTGCCCTTTCCTACATTCAACAAACGGCTCCGGTTATTGAAACCAGCTACAAAATGGATGGACCAAAACAGGTTGTTGCCCGATGATGTTCAGATTCGCCTACCCAGCACTTCTCGTTTTGCTCGTGGCAGTAGCGGCATGGTTCCTTTTTGCCCTTTGGAGAAAACCGGCCAGCATTACATATTCCATGACTGCATCGTTGGTTCAACTGGCCGGGGGCGGCAGGCGGTTTTGGGGCAACATGCCTGTACTATTGAGGAGCGGTTGCCTAGTTCTTCTCGTATTGGCTTCTGCCAGGCCCCAATTTTTCAATGTCTCAAGGGAGATTCGCTCTCCCGGTGTAGACATTATGTTGTGCCTGGACACCTCTGGGTCCATGCAGGCCCTTGACTTTCGACTCGATGACACGCCGGTTTCCCGTCTCATTGCAGTAAAAAAGGTAGTTAGTGAATTCATCAAGAACAGGGAAATGGACAGAATCGGTCTCGTAGTTTTCGGGCAAGAGGCCTTTACCCAGTCACCCTTGACAATGGACAAGGGTCTCTTGCTGGACCTTGTGGACAAAATGAAAATCGGTATGGCCGGAGACCGCACTGCCATCGGCTCGGCCATAGCCGTTGGAGGAAAGAGGTTAAAAGACCTTGAGGCCAAGTCAAAGATTCTCGTTGTTCTTACCGACGGCAGGCACAATACAGGAGAAATCACACCCCAAGAGGCTGCAGAGGCCGTGCAGGCATTGGGTGTCAAAATCTACAGCATCGGTGTTGGAGGCAAAGGGCCGGCGCCGTTTAGAGTCAATAGCTTCTTTGGCCCTCGGATTGTGCATCAAGAAGTTGATTTGGATGAAGAGACCTTGCAAAAGGTGGCAAGTATCGGGGGTGGGAAGTATTTCAGGGCTGCAGACAGTGAGCGACTGGCAGAGATATACGAGATTATTGACCGGGAGGAAAAGACCGAAGTCAAGGTCAAGGAATTCTTCCATTTCAAAGAGCTTTACCACTACTTGCTTGTGCCGGCACTTGCTCTGTTAGGACTGGAGATCTTTCTGAGAAACACTTTCTTGAGGGTAATTCCGTGAAGCTGGCCAATTTGTGGATGCTCCATTTCTTGTGGCTTGTGCCTGTGGCAGCCTTGGCCCTTGTAGTGCGCCATCGACAAAGGACAAAAGCCATGGAACGTTTTGCAGACCGCGAACTTCTGGTGCGGCTGACAGGACAGGATCAAGCACGAAAACGGTTTTTCAAGGGGCTTTTCTTGCTCATTGCTTTGGGCCTCATGCTTTTTGCGCTGGCAGGACCTCGTTGGGGGAGTCATTTTCAGGAGGTCAGTCAAAAAGGCGTAGACATCATGATCCTCGTGGACGTATCACGCAGTATGCTGGTGGAAGACACTGAGCCAAATCGGCTTGAGCGGGCCAGGCGTGAGGTTCTGGATTTTCTCAGGGTGGTCCAGGGAGACCGTGTGGGTTTGGTTGTCTTTTCAGGAGCCGCGTTTGTTCAATGTCCATTGACACTGGACTATGGTGCACTTGAGATGTTTTTGAGTCAATTGAAACCGGACCTTGTTCCGGTGCCGGGAACGGACCTTGGTGCGGCAATTGAAACAGGGGTGTCTTCCTTTGATTTCGAGTCAGAAACCGACAAGGTAATCCTTCTCATAACAGACGGCGAGGACAACGAACAAAAGGGTGTTGAAGCGGCACGCAGTGCAGCGGCCAAGGGTGTGAAGGTCTTTGTCTTTGGCATGGGAGAGAGTTCTGGCGGACCAGTGCCGGATACTGATGGCAAGGGGGGCTTTAAGAAGGACGAGGGCGGAAAACTGATTCTTTCCAAACTCCAAGAGACAGGCCTCAGAGAGATCGCTTCCATGACTGGCGGGATCTATGTGAGATCTGTGGCCGGCGATCTGGATCTTGACATACTGTATTTTGAGGGGATTAAGTCCAGGACAAAGGCAGTAGTACTGAAAAGCGGCAAGATCAAGGTTTATGAAGAACGTTTCCCCATTTTTTTGCTGGGTGCTTTCTTGTTTCTTGTGTTGGAAAACCTGATTGTTGAGAGCAAATCAACAAATGTCTAAACCATCTAGTCTTATGAAATTGTCAAAGAACACTATCATATGCGCACTCCTTCTCGGGCTCATCTTTTCGGCTACGGCCCCGGCCGCTGAAAGTTCGGATGAGCTTTATGACCAGGGTCGCTTTGAAGAAGCGGAAAAGGCATATGCCGATGCAGACATGGATCATCCCAAAGACATCCGATACCGTTACAACCGGGGATGCGCTGCATATCAGAATTCTGAATTCAAGGGGGCTATGGCGGCCTTTTCCAGCGTGCTTAGAAGGGCAGAAAACGATGAAACCAGGTTTAAGGCGGCATACAACTTGGGAAATGCGGCATACAAACAGGGGGATTTTGAATCGGCAGTGGCTTACTACAAGCAAGCCATCATGTACAATCCAGAGGGCAAAGACGCAAGTTACAATCTTGAGTTGAGTCTGAAAGAACTGGAAAGACTCAAACAGGAAAAACCCCAGGATTCGGACCCGCAATCCCAAGAGGGTTCCGGCCAGGAGGAAGATAAGGAGCAATCGGAAACCGACAAGGAAGGGGAGGGCTCTGACGCGGAATCGGAAGAAACACCCCCTGAGCAAGAACCGTCTCAAGACAAGGATCACGGCGACAAAAAGGACGAAGCCGAATCCGGACAAGATCTTGAGTCTGAGCAACCCGAGAGCAAGCCGGCTGACGAAGGCCAAAAGGCCGAACAAGAGCATCCCCAAGACCTTTCAGGGGACCTGAACCCCGTTGCCCCATTGCCACAGGAGCAAGGTGAGGAGGCTACTTCAGACCAGGCCCTGTTGGGCATTGACCAAAAAAAGGCCGAGGCCCTGCTGGACAATATCAAAGAGGACCGTTCACGATTCCTGCGCTTTCAAATCCCTGAGGACAAGAGACACGGTGTTGCATCAGGCAAGGATTGGTGAGCGGGATTCGGGCAATTGAGGTATTGGAGGAATAGTGGAAGGCGCAAGGCGTACGGCACAAGGCTCAACAAAACCCAAGTGACAAGTGATCAATGACTAAACTGCTTCTTAATATCTGCTTACTGCTCTCATTACTTGTTCTTGTCCCTTGTGCTGCCGCGGCTACTGTGTCCGTGAGTCTTAGGCTTGATCGAACCGAAGCCACTTTGGCGGATTCAATCAGAATGACTGTCAGCGTATCAGGGAGCAGAAGCAGTGATTCAAGACCAGTGCTGAAAGGCTTGGAATCCTTTGGCGTCAGCCAGGGGGGCACTTCAAGCCGTGTTGAGATCATAAACAGCAGGGTCAATGCAGGTATCGACTACACCTATTTCGTTCAGCCCAACAAGACAGGGACGTTTAAGATTGGACCCGCCCAGGTAACGGTGGAAGGAAAAACTTTCAGCAGTAACACTGCAACCATCACGATCGCTGAGGCCCCCCGATCCACAGGGGTTGATCAAGGTCCGCTTTTTCTCACGGCAGGGCTTTCGTCTGCAAAGGCATATGTAGAAGAGCAGGCCATCTACACGCTGAAGCTGAACCGCAGGGTAAAGGTGTCGGATATTTCCTTGACTCTGCCTGAAACCGAACACGTGGTGCTTAAGCAACTTGGCAAGCCATTCGAATACCAGAGCGTCTATCATGGCAAGACTTACCAGGTCCTGGAAGTGCGTTATGCCCTCATTGCTTCCAGAGAAGGAGACTACTTTATCGGTCCTGCAAAAATGAGTATGACCGTTCATGAACCTGGACGCCGATCGCGCAGGGGTCTGTTTGATGACCGGTTTTTCTCTTTTTCACAGGGCAAGCCCATAACCCTGGCCAGCAAACCCTTGGAACTGACCGTGCTTGCCCTTCCACAAGAAGGTAGGCCCGGTGAATTCAGCGGCCTAGTGGGTGCCTTTCAAATAGAATCCACGCTGGAGCCATCTGAGGTTAAGGCAGGAGAATCCGCTACCCTGACCGTTCTTCTCAGCGGGCGGGGCAACGTTAGCCGCATCCCGGACTTGAATATGCCTGAACTCGAGCAAACCAAGGTATATGCCGACCAACCGGTCCTGCTGGTGGGGTCTGACGGCAAAGGGTTGATGGGCTCAAAGACCATGAAATGGGCACTCGTTCCTGAAGAGCAAGGGCTTTATGAGGTTCCGCCTTTGACGGTCAGTTATTTTAATCCTAACAACCGGCGATACCAGACGGCAAGGACCTCACCTCACACTCTTTCTGTGCTGCCCGGAGAGCAAAAGCAGGTCAAGGCCTCGGCATACGTTGGATCGGACAAGGCCCTTGATAATCCTTTGAAACAAACAGTAAAGGAACTCGGCCGTGACATTCTTCCGGTTCACACTTCTATCAAAGACATGGCCTCGGGGTTGGAGGTTCGGCCCGGAGGTTTGGTTTTCTGGGTGGTTACGCTCGCGCCGGTTTTGCTCTATGCTCTGACATTTTGTGGAATGAGATTTAGCAGAAGATCAGCTGGCGCAGTGGCTGCAACAAAAGCCAAGAGAGCTGCCAGCACCTTCATCAGAAAGTACCGTGACTGCAAGCTTGGACCTGCCCATGTAACTGCTGCCATCAGAGACTACTTGAACGATCGATTTGGCCTTTCCCTGGGGTCCCTGACACCCGGGGAAGGGGTAGAAATTTTGAGATCCAAGGGTGTCAGTTCCGCTACAGCCGAGAAGCTGCGAACTGTCTTGCAGAGACTTGAAGATGCCGTATACACCGGCAAAGGAGAGGAGTCGTGTGACATCAGCGAAGACATGCCCAAACTCATCAAGCAGATAGAAAAGGAGATTGGGTGAATAGAACCATTTGGATAGTCTTTCTTACCCTTTTTCCCTTTTTTCCTCTTGCACTTGCAATGACGACGGAGAATAAGCAATGGGAGGAACTGTTTTTTGAGGCAAATCAGTCATACAGGCAAGGGCGTTTCCAGGATGCTCTAGATTCCTATGGCCAGTTGATCAAGGCTGGACATACAAACGGACACGTCTTCTACAACATTGGAAACAGCCATTTTCGCCTGAACCAACTCGGACGAGCCATTCTCAACTACGAGCGGGCCCGTGTCCTGATGCCAAGAGATCCGGACCTGAATTTCAATCTGGACTATGCCCGTGATCAAACCCAGGATGTCGTTTCCGAGTCCGACGGTTTTGTCCGCACGACCTTTTTCTGGCTCGACTCATTGAGCCTGCGTGAACTTTTGTGGAGCTTTGGGGTTTTAAATATGTTGTTCTGGGCAATTCTTGTTGCACGGCTATTCTCCAGGTCAGACGGGATCTATTACGTGTTCCTCGTCGTCCTCGTTTCTTGGCTTGTTGCCGGGGCCTCCTTCGGGCTCAAGTGGTATCAAGTCGGAACAGATGACAGTGGGGTCATTGTTGAGGACGAAATAAGTATCTTGGCCGGCCCCGATATCAAGGACACCGTTCTTTTCAAGCTGCATGCGGGAACTATTGTTCATCACGAGCGATCAGAGGATGAATGGGTCCTGATTCGTCTGTCCGACAAAAAAAGGGGGTGGGCAAAGTTTGAGTCGATGGAAAGGATATTTTTTTGAGCTAGACCTGTTGTGCGGCCTTGCCTCGGACCAAAACCTACCATTTTTGAACGGAAGCCCGTTAGCACCCTTATCAGGCTGAACTTGCCCTTTCTGAACGAACACCTGACAGTGCCCCTCCAAAAGTCATGCTTTGGTAAATCGGTATTCGTGGACGGGCACTGGCTAGGACAAGACTTCAATATTTCTCGGCGGATGTAAGAAAGTGTCGAAGGACGCTGGCGGAAGTGGGCATGTTGACAACTGGGCTCATGGATGGTACCTTATAAAGAGATAAAAAGGAGGTATCTATGGGTTACATTCCCGTGAAAGATCTCAAGAAAAGCCGCGACCTCTGGGCTCGGCTCGAGCGGGACCGACAAGTCGTGATCACCAAGGACGGTCAGCCGCGCGCGATCATGATAGGAATTGAGCCGGATGAGTTGGAGGATGTCCTCTCTGAGATCCGCCGAGCGTTGTTCTCCAGCGCGGTCGGGCGTGTGCGAGCCCGCGCACGGAAGCTGCCGGCACCGGACAAGGCGATCGAGGCGGCAATCCGGAACAGCCGGAACCCACGGACGTGATTGTCGTTCTCGACACCAACGTGCTCGTCTCCGGACTCATTAACCCTTCTGGCGCACCAGGGCAAATCGTCGATTTCCTCCGCGCCGGGGCCTTACGTCTAGCCGTGGACGACCGGATTCTAGCCGAATACGCCGACGTGCTCTCGCGTCCCGAATTGGCGGATTACTTCACGATTTCGGATGTCGAGCACATCCTGGAATACGTGCAGGCAAACTCCAAGCGCGTACTGGTCACGGCGATCGTTTCGGACCTGCCAGATCCCTATGATGCGCCATTCCTTGAGGTAGCACTAGCGGCCGGAGCATCCCTTGTGACCGGCAACCTGAAACACTACCCTGCCAAATGCCGCCGGGGCTGCGCCGTCCTCACGCCGGCCGAATTCCTAAGGGGCGTTTCCCAGCGGTAAAGAAATTGCCTCACAATTGCCAATCTTGTGGGCCGTAACAAGAACAGCCGATCTCTCGAGGTCAAGAAATTTTCTGTTCTCAAGAAATTTGCCCCGTCCGGGCAGAATATCATATCGCTCAAAGGCATTCTCAAGGGCGTGGATATCACTGAGCAAGATATCAACACTGCAAAAAAAAGCTCTTTATAGTCATCCTCAACACGATGAACTCGGCCCTGGCCTTCTACGCAAATTGATACGGCAAGCAGATCTTAGCGGAGAGGAATTTAATGAATTGTAGTATCTGCTTCTGGCCAAAAACGCCCCCGCTTTCCTCCTCAAAAAACAAAAGGGCAGTTAAGAAGAGAATCTCAACCGCCCTTGATTCTGGAGCGTAAGGAAAATGTTAGTATTTGATGTTCCGGAAACTCTCGAACACTTTGCCAGCAACAATCAAAAAGGCCATGCAAAAAATGTCCTATGTCAAGACCTGACACCATTTTCTTTCATGAGCTACCCCAACAGATGTACAAACGGGTCGTACGTAACAAACAATGGTCTTTGACCGCTACAAGACAACCGGATGATTCCAGTTATTCGTTGTCAGCACTATCTAGGCGGGAATAATGAAAACAATAGCAGCGTGACAAATGCGCTTTGAGCATCTCGCGTATTTTCAGCAAGAATCGTGCAGACTAGGGCCGCCACGCTTTCACGGGGTGTTTCCTAGGAACAGGCCAGGAATATAGGGGTAACTAGCTGCAGAGATTGGATATTTGAGTTCACAGGCTAGGAAAACAAATACCAACTTGTGGCACTGGAGTCTACACACACGCATCAGAGAAAAAACAAAGATTGACTGCGTCTTGCGGAGACCACCGGGAATGGGGAGGTTATTGACGGACCTGCTCCCGGCAAGCCCCGCCTGTGGACGGGATCAAGAAACGCCTTAGACCGAGCGAAAAGGGATTTGGGCAACAGGGCGCGAAGGTGTGACCACACATCTTTTTCGGGTCAAAGAGCTACAGCCGTTCTCTCGAAGTCAAGAAATTACTTGTAAGCGTCTCCCCTCGGACCGATGTGCATAAACAACATCTTCCTTCTTATCAAACCAAAAGATGATGCGCAGCTTTCCCTCCCGTAGTCTGTGATAGCCAGACCATTCCGCGACCATGTGCTTCACACCGGATTGCGAAAATGGGTTTTCCTCCAACTGCTTGAGCGTGCTTGTGACTCGTTCCTTTTTTTCCTTTGGAAGCCGTTGTAAATACTTGGCAGCATGTCGATGGACAATGACCTTGCTCATCAGATCGAATCCAGATCGACGTAGGCCTCTTTGTTACCACTGTCTCGATCACTCCTGGCCTTGCGGAGCTGTTTAACAGCCTGATCATCCAGATCCAACCCCAAGAGTCCCGGGGCATCCGTGATAATCCAGAGGAAGGTACACGTGTCCAGGAGGATTTTTCTCCCGTCCCGCCATAAAAGGAGGGGCAGTTTAGGGCCGTGCCCAGGGCTGTGTACAGCAGCCGTCTTTGCAATGGGCTGTTCTGGGAATAAGGAATCTTTTCATGTCTTCACCTCCTTAGGGCTTGCACAAGCCTTTAATACACAAACAATAAGCCTTAAATGTATTTTTTCAAGTCAAATCTATCTATGATTCTTGGGATTATCATTGTATTTTGCTGACAGGAAGAGGTGAAATCCGGAGCCGGGGTTAGGGTTTCATTCAAAGATTCGTACGAGTCATCGTGAGTACGGCGCTACCACCGACTCCAGACCTCATAATGGTTATCGACTCAGACCAGGGAAAGTTTTAAGGGGACAAGAGGTGAATGAGGTTGAGAGTGGGTGTTGAGGGGGAAAAGGCCCAGAAGGGGAAACAGGCGGCCTAGGAGCCGTATTGATCGGTCGGGGCGAGAAGTGCGATTGAAACCAAGACAATAACCGCCAAGCCAAACCCGAAATAGATCAGCGTAAACTTCTCCAAGTTTTCAATTGAGCCAAATAGATCTTTGTTGAAAACATAGCCCCAGTATAGCGTGAAAAGGTAGTTTGTTATCAGAGCCAGTTTTATTTTTCTGAAAAGCAGGGCTGTTGTGCTTATCGCCAAGAGCAAGGCCATCTGAGACACAGGAACGGCAAGTTGTGCATTAAGGGAAAACTCCATGGCAAGACCTTTTTGAAAATTTGCTTTTTTCTTCTTGTGTTGTCGGTACGAACTACAAAAAACTTAAGGGCTTACGCAAAAACGCCCTTCGACCTCTGGTGCCGAGGAAAGAAAAAGGCCGTGTTCGGTCCAAGTCCTGCAAGCGTCAGCTCAATTGCGTCATATACATACAAACATATGTTGCATGCAGAAATATGAAAACAAAGGAGACGAACATTACTAAGACGAAGAACTTGAATTTTTGCATTCTAGTCCACCTAACCTATGAAAAGCTCTTTGTAGCATGGTTACTGCAGAATTGATGCCAATTTGTTTTGGGTGGGCCGTTTGGCATGACAGACGAGATGGCAGGAATAGTCTCTATTCGGCTCTGGTACGGCAGGGGGCGAGGGGCGACCAGGGAATAAGCAGTAAGTTACTGATTTTGTGGGGATCAATCAATAATATTTGTTTTGACAGCTGGTTTTTGGTTCTGATATATCCCTTCTTGTGCAACTCGAACCAACGGGAACCAAACAGACCATAACGGCAATGCCCTGATCGGCTCATTGGACGATTGTGCCAATGCATTCGAAAAGGTACCAAAGCCTTTGTCTGCAGTTTCATTTTCGTAATTGAATTTCTCAGGAGATTTCAGCCATGCGTGTGGGGATTGGCTACGATATTCACAGGTTGGTACAAGGACGAAAACTCGTCCTTGGTGGCACAGCCATACCCTTTGAAAAGGGCTTGTTGGGCCATTCTGATGCGGATGTATTGCTCCATGCTGTGTGTGATGCATTGTTGGGAGCAGCCGGCGCGGGAGATATCGGCCAACACTTTCCAGACACGGACCTCAAGTACAAAGACATTTCCAGCACTAGATTGCTTTCACAAACCTTTGAGATGATTCGAGACAGAGGTTTTTCAGTCAACAACGTTGATGCAACCCTGACATGTGAAGCCCCCGTGCTGGCACCGTATCGTCAGAGCATGGAGTCTAATATTGCGAAAGTCCTTGAACTCGCCCCCGGCGCCGTGAACGTTAAGGCAACGACTGCGGAGGGGCTGGGTTCCCCTGGGCGGGGCGAGGCCATTGCAGCCGTGTGCGTGGTGAGCCTTCGTGAGGATTAAGCGCCCGGTGCGGGTTTACGCGATTTGTCTCCCGGATTTCCCCGTTTCAGTCTGCTCACCTACTAACCTCATGACCACTGACGGATCAAGGTGGACATACTTTTGATAGGCCGCCAAGCTTTTGTGTCCAGTGGCACGTCTGATAACTTCGTCTGAATAACCAGCTTCAACCCACTTTGTTGTCCGGGTATGCCGTAGACAATGAAACACTATACCAATGCGTTCACCCTTATCGTTGAAAAGCTTGTCACCATAGGGCACATCGGCACGCTTGCAGACAGCTTTCATCTGAGTGGTAATCAATTCGCTGTAATAATTTCCGTAGCCGCCATTTGTGAACACATAGTCCTCTGCCCCAAGTCCCTTGATACGTCCTTGAAGAACCTTTTTCAGCCTTGGGCTAACGGGCACGGTGCGCCGGGTCTTATTCTTCGTGTCAAAGATTCCCAGATCAAAATAATCCACAACAGCACCTGAGATATGCTGCACGTCCAGGTGTACTTGATTAACCCTCAGGTCAGCTATCTCACCTGACCTCATAGCCGACTCATACCCACAGATGAGAACGTCCCGAAAGTCGAGACTTGCGTGCTCTAACAGGGTTTCAAGCTCATCGTCTGTTATCAGCCGCCGAGGGTTGGATTCATCTTCTGTCAAAAACTCCCCCGGCATGGCATCGGCATAAATCTTCTTCCGCCTCTGGGCCAAGTGATACATGGCACTGAACACGGCAACCTCAAGGTCTACCGTGCCACTGGCCGCCCCTTGGCCTTTCCGGAACACCCTGTAACGCTCCAGATCATCGGCTTCCACCTGATTGACGCGCATCTTGCCAAAGTAATTCAAGAGGTGTCTACAAGCTTGCGTCTTGCGGACATACGATTTTTGCTGTTGAGTTGAGGGCAGCTGCATGTACCAATTCGACATATCAAGCACGGTCTTAAACTCGGCCTTCTTGGTTTTCATGCCAGCATTCATGTCCCGGTTTTCGTATGCCCTGGCAATCTCCTTGCCCCTGGCCGCCTCTGCCAGTTCCTGGCCTTTGTCACCGAGGCCGCAGTAGGTTTTTTGGCCGTTTAGCTGGGCGTACCAATAAACGGAATCGTTTCTCTTTGTGCAGGAAACGCCTTTCATCTTTGTCTTTGCCATGTTTAGTCCTCCTTTCTCGTGGTTTGCCTAAGCCATTGCCCCCCAAATCAACGATCTCCGCGGAGGGCACAGGATGGTATGCCCCCGGGCGGGGCGTAAACACACAGCGCCCCAGGGGCACGGGTTAAAAAGCTGACTATCACCGGACACGAATCACCCCCTTTCCGCCAAAATCGTCAATATTCAATTCCAAATTTCCTTTTCTTTTCCAGTCTTTATCATACATCCGGAAGACTCCGGGCCGGAGGTCGTCTGCGATAATATAGCCGGATCGGCGCCAATCTCGGTCATAGATCGAATACCGGCCCGGAGAAAACGGGTCTTGTTTCACATGAAACGTGGTGCCCATGATCCAGAACAACACGAATGCCGTTATTAGTGCTTTCATTGGTCAATGCCTATCGTGTGACTGTTAAAGATTCGACGACATATCCACACGGGTAACGCAAGATGTGGGCGTGGAACCTGCCCTTGACGCCCTTCAGTTTCACCGCTGGGGATACCACCAGAATGTGAAACGATACCAACTAGCTCACCCGAATCATTGATAACTGGTCCACCGGAGGTACCACTTTCGATTTGTTCATCGGCTTCAACCCAAAGGCTCTTGGCGCCTGGCCACATTTGCCGTGCCTTTCCTGTTACCCATGTTTGTCTGTGAGTGTAGATGTAAACATTAAACGCCTTACGCAATGCTGATAGTTCTGACAGCTTGGGTAACTCGCCTGAGCGGTATTTCGGGAATTGCATTTCACCTCGAAACACTGGCACCGGCCTTGTCTGTTCGCAGAAGTCTTCAAAATCTTCAACCTCTCTATGAAACTCCTGGTCATCCAAGGCACCGCAGACAGCTATATCACTTACGGGTTCCACAGCCAGTGGGGCAACTTTCACTATGCCCTTATTCGTTTTGACTTCCTCAACAAAATAGTCACCAAGCACCATGTCGCCGGCACACGTAAAGTCAATACAGTGCGCAGCCGTAAGGATTAGTTCGCCGTTTACCAAAACTCCTTGACCACCTATTTTTGGGAAAGACACCGTTGCTCCTACAACAACATCACAGATGCTTTCTTGTAACATTTCTCTTAACCTCCCTGGCCTCATGGCCCAAAAACAAAGCGCCTGAAGATTTCTCACGGCCATAGGCAGGCCGCCCACACCGTCACCGCTGTGGGGATCTTCAAGCGCAATATGTGTTTTCTGAATGTTCATTCGCCTATGGTTTTGAGAGATACGACTTTCTTTAGATACGTATATACGGGCATCTATGCGAAGTCAACAACTTTTCTACTTGCATACGGATTTCCCAGACTATATAAGAACGCATGTCAAAAAGAGAACCCTTCACCACGACCCTGGACAGTGAATTACTTGAACGACTCAAGATTCTAGCCATTTATCAAAAATGTGGCGCCAACAAGCTCCTTGATGAGGCCATCCAAGACCTTCTGAAAAAGTACGAAAAAAAGGCCAAATCCAAGAAATAAGGAAGACAAGATGGACCGACAATTACTTTCAAGAGAAGAGCTAAGATCCAAGCTTAACGAAGAACTTTCCGAGCATGACGAATGTAAAAATTGCCAGCTTATGGGCATTACTGAGCTCCAAGAAGAAGATGAAGATGGCTGCAACTGGTCAGACACTATTACTCTAAGGTGTGGGGATATTCCTTCCGAAATATGTAGTCCAATTGCAAGCAGAATCATTTTCGAAGCAAGGTCAAAATACAATCTAAGAAAACAGAAGGACCTGTTCCGCAACCTCCCCTAAACGGCATACTGAGAGCCCCTACAAGCCACCATCCGTGGCCTTCTGAAAAAGTACGGGAAGGGGGGAGGGGGGGGGGAGAGAAATAGTCCTGCCTGGCCGTTAACAGACGACGTAGGCCGCCTATTGGTGGAATATTAGTGATTTTACCCTTGATTATGACCGTGCCTGGATATACAAAGAAACATGCTCAAAACGCGTTACAGAGAACGCGCTGGGAGAGGCGATACAAGACGCAGGTTGACAAACTGATACTATGTATGATACTAAAAGCTAAAGTATAGACTCGGGTATGTCGAAAAAGCTCCATGAACGGTATGTCCAGGAATTTAAGAAGCGAAATGCCAAAATTCCTTGGAAATATTACAGAAAAATACTCGTGAAGGAGTACCGCGCCGATCTACAAAAGCCATCACATTCTGCAGGATCAAAGCGAACTTTCTTGATTAAGGATAAGGACATCGTTTTTTCCGTAGACGAACCCCACGGCGGGCGAGAGTTCATCAGTAAGTGGGAACACATCAAGGTTCACGATTTATTCGTGCGGCATGGATTAATTGAAATTGAAAAAGAAAACAAAAAAAACTAGCCTTAAGAACTTAGAGCATTACATGTCCCTGAACTATCCATCCACTGTTGAACTCTTTGAAGAGGACGGCGAGGTTCATTTTGGATTGGAGATTCCAGATTTGCCCGGTGTTTGGGCCGATGGGAAAACAATCGAAGAGGCCTACGCCAGCCTTGTCGAGAGCAAAAAGGCGTGGCTTGGGGTACGGCTTAAGAAAGGAATGGATATCCCGGAACCAGCTTCGGAAGAAGATTATAGCGGAAAATTCATCTTGAGACTTACGCCCAAACTTCATATGGAGTTGACCAAGAATGCGAAGCAAGCCAACACGAGCTTGAATCAGTACGTTAGGTCAGTTCTTGAAAAACAGATTAACAATTCAGCATTGATGGCCGAAATTAGAAGGCTAAACAAGATCGTCAAACAACAGTCACAAAACATCGAGGTATGTGTTAAGGCATTGCAATCGATTCAGCATAGAATTACGAGCCTTGAAGATTCATTTTCGTTTATGTCTGACAGAGCATGGATTGGCCCTATTCAGGCGACCGCACATTATACAAGAAGGCCAGAGGGCTATTTCTATAAAACCGGAGAAGGAACCCTTGTGGCCGGAGAGTGGGTCACTCTTGCTAGCAGTGGTGACGTAACCCAATTGATACTCTCTGAAAAGTAAGGGGGCACAACGCAATATCATGGCAAGAAGATATCCGAAACTTGAATACCACATAGTCTACGATGACTTCAGACAAGAGGTCGGGAATAAGCTTAGCTTCATGGGAATATATCGAGGCGACATAATCCTTCCAATTCCTTCTGTTCTGCCTAAGATCTGCTTTCATCTCGTTTTTAGCCGTGTTAGACACGGCGACAAGTTTACACTCCTTTTTCTTGACCCAAAAGACAAAGAACTTACCAAGCTCGAATCAGAATCCTTTGACTTACCAAAGAAAAAGCCGCCTCGTCTCGTATTGGTCGATGTCGTGATCTCTGGAGTCAAAATCTCTGAAGAAGGAAACCATCGCATTGTTATTGCGTTTGGCGAAGAGGAAGAAGCCAAGCAGGATCTCATAATCAAGTTTAAGAACCCTTAGAACAGATACTGAGCAATCAGTCTGAATGCATATCTCGCCATTTTCCGGTTAGGCTTCCTACGTCCCTTGAGACGGCGCGGTGTTTCATCCCTCCCCTGATAGGATTTGTTTTCTTCCGTGAATTAGCCCACAGTTCCGGCCGGGGCTTCACCCGCCGCCCTTACGGGTATTGAATTGTCAAAGAACGATTGGCCGTTCAAACGGCTCACTCCTCGGGAGACCGTAATGGCCCTTTCTGAATTGATGCGCCCGGGATCCCCCTGGAGACCCCGGACCGGTTTACGACTCGAGCATCTCGATATACAAAATGCTCGTCAAGGGAACAAAGAGGGTCTTTTCGTCCTGCTTAACCCGAAGTATCCCACGATCCGTGTCTAGCTGTTTATCGCCCCCTGTGCCTACAATGGGCACCTGAACGTCAAGGTGACCATCCTCTGCAAAATCGCCATGGATTCGTGCTCTTGCTTTCGGCATGCTATTCACCTCCCTTCTCGGCTAAGATTTCGACATAGGCGATGTTCATCACGGGTATGGAAAAAACCGCGCCGTCGTCTTTTTTAATCCGTAGAAGATTGTCACGCATTACGATTTCCCCCTTTTCGTTCAGAATTGCTGTCCCATGCCAGGTTTTCGGCGGCGAAACCAGACGAATTGTGACGTTTGGCATTTGTGCTCACCTCCTCTCAAAAAAAAGTCTCTAACAAACCCACACCCCCACTGACTCTTCCAGTTTCCGAAACGCCAATTTGTGGTGTTTTCTCCCACCTCCAAAAGCCAAAAATATGAAAAAACCATAGTTTTTTTCCGGGCTAAAACCGAAATCATGAAAAAAATTTGAGGGGGGGGAGCATGTACTGAGACCTCCGGGGTCGGCCGTAGCCAAGGGGGTGGGTCTGCAACGAAGTCTAACTTCGTTTGGCCTTTCAAACCCTAACCATTTCAACCAGTTGCCAACCCTGTATCCACTTTTCCCTGCATCCTCGTCAGGCCATCCCGCCCCCGCCGGCGGCCCCGGCCTCGATCCCGGCCGTGCCCCCGGTCCCCAGGGTGGTCACACCAGGTGATCACCTTGGCCGAAAAATCCGGGCCGTTATGATGGCGCGTCGCCAACCCAGCCCCCAGACTTTTTGTCCTCAAAAGTTTTTTCCGTTTTTTTTCTTTTCTCAAAACCGAAAAGATTTCATTCGACGGCGAGTGAGGCCCGCCGAAAAGATGTATGTGGCCACACATATATATTCTATATAGGGGCGTGGCCACATAGATAACCCCTGTAAAACACTAAACAAAAGGCATGTGGCACGGTCCCTTGTCCGGACACGAGAAGCAAAACGCCGCAAACCTACTACTGGCAAGGCTTTAACGTGTGGCCATTTGGCTTTGTCCGGACACGATTTTTTTAGGCGTGGCCACATAGACTATACTTTTTTGATTTGCCTGAACCATCTAGTGAAATAATGATTTTCATGTCGACGGCCCTGTTGATAGCTCGGCGCGCTGTCCTGTTTGAGCAATTACATTCTTGGCTTATTGCTGCAATCAGTTCGCCCTGTTTGTCTACTTGGCCTCCAAGGTTTTCCAGAATTTCCTTAACCGTCGTTACTGGCACAAGCATGTCTTCCTCCGTGATCTCATGAATGAAGTTTTCGTCTCGATCCACGAGGACCGATTTCCGCATAGGGCCATTTCGGACCTTAATAAAATCGATCTGCCTTAAGATCCTGTGTTCGTGTTTTCGATGTGTAATGGATATAAGGGTGTCGGCCCAATCCCTTTTGGCCGATGCGCCCCGGGTTCGATGTGCTACGTCCTGTCTGTCCTTTGAGGGTTTTCCGAAATGATCTATAATAATGGCTGCTGCACCCGTCTCTCTACTGATGGTGGTCACACTGTCCAGTACGTTCCGGATCAAAATATTATCGTTCTCGTTGACCTTGTGAAACGAACTCAATGGATCCAAGATAAAGAGGTCAGCGCCACATGCCAAAACCTCGGCCTTTATCTTTTTGATGGACGCTGGCACCTTCAGGTCGTATCGGGCACGCGGGTCTGAGAAGAATATCTGGTTTGGCAGGCTGGTAATCTGAAAGCCCTGCAGGATCTTCCGGAGACGGAATTGGACTTGCTCCATCGGGTTCTCCGCCTGAAATATCTTAATGATTCTGGAGGTGGGCACGTCAATGTCAAGAATTTTCCAGCCCATGACAAGCCTGACGACCCATTCTAGGAGAATGAGGGATTTGCCCACACCGCCCTCACCGGCGAGGATCATGCCGGCGCCTTGTGGTAGGATCCCTTCGCCTATCACCGGCGTAATGTATTTGAATTCAGTTTCTAGCAAGTCGTGAACGGAGTGGATGGTAAGACGTTCCTCAGGGGATTCGTTTAGTGGTTTGGGTTGCCACGGCTCGCAGCTTTCCATCAATTGACAGAGGCGCTCGTTGGCCTTTTCGGTATCATCTCGTTTTTCAAGGAAGTCGCTGACATCCCCCTTCTGGGGCAAATCTGGGAGGGTCAGAACCTTGATGGTCTTCGCAATCCCCTGGAGGCATCGGGCTTTCATCTGGGCGTCTTCCTGGCCTTCAGGGTCGTTGTCGGGGACGATAATAACGTCCTTACCCTCGAGTGGATCCCCGATATTGTATTTCTTCTGCAACCCCTCCCACTTGCTGGCTCCGCCCGGGTTCGTCGTGGCAATGAGGCCAATGTCACGGAGGTAATCCACATCTTTCTCACCTTCAACCAAGATCACGTAGTCTGATTTGAGTATCTCGGGCAATCGATACAGCACACGTTGGACGGCACCGAGTTTCCAAACCCATCCGCCCTTGCCGTCAGGCCGTCGCTGCCGAAAGTCCTTTGGCTCAAATCGGCATACCTGGAACAGGAGCTTTCCGGCTTCATTCGTATAATCGTACGTCGAGACAATCTTCCGCCTGGGCTTCTTGTCTGTCGGCCTTTCGATTCCAAAATCAGAAGCAATTCGATTCAGGATCTCCGGAAAGTCGGACTTAGCGTTCAGCCCCCTGAGCTGTGCGTAAAACGAAAAGGGGTCGCCGTCAAACTTACAGCCGAAGCAATGACAGAGGCCGTTCCTTTGGTTGAAACTGAATGAGGGCGTCCTGTCGTTGTGATGGTCAAAGGGGCAAACCACCGTGACGTTGTCGCCGCTCCGAGTATTTGGAGTTAATTTCAAATAGGTCCCGTAAAAAACGACAAAGTCCCCGTTGAAATAGTCTAAGATTCTTTGCCTCATATTTCCTCCACGATCACGCCCAGCTTTTTATACGCATGGCACCGAGCCTTGAAGCTCGCCTGTAGAACTCCGACATCATCAACAAAGTCAAAGATCTTTGGTGCGCTTTTGCCCTCGGCGACACGCAAAATTCTCCCGACGTATTGCAGGACGCGGCCAGAGAATTTGACGGGGGTGACAAGGAATATGCTCGAAAGCTCTTTGAGGTCGAAGCCCTCCCCGACCAACTGAGCAGTCGCCACCAACACACGCACTTTACCGTCTTGAAGTTTTTCAACGACTGCCTTCCGTTCCTTGTTGCTCAGGCGTCCAGTGAGCATGCGGACCTCAGCGCCACTGGCACTGAGCATACTGTTCAACATCTCGACATGTCGAACCCGGTCCGACAACACCAGCGCGACCCCCGTGCCGTTTTCAACTTCTTTCACTACAGTTCGTGCGATCAACCTGTTCCGGTAGCTGCTATCGACAAGAACACCGATCATCTCCTGATAATCGTCGGCATACGAGTATGATACGCCCGTTTCGATAACTATTAGCTGGGGTTTCATGATGTGCCGCTGCTCCTGCAATGTCTTAGGGTCAATACTGAAGACTTGATCACCCAAGTAGAAAAAAATCACTTTGCCAAGGCCATCCCTCCGGTAGGGCGTCGCACTTAATCCGAGCAAATAGCGCGAGTCGAAGACTCCGACAGCTTCCGTAAACGTGCGACTTGGGCACCTGTGGCACTCGTCAACGACTAAAAAACCTGTGTGCTTCCGCAATTCGTCGGCCATCTTGTAGGCTGTATTGACGATGCCGATGGTCAGCCGGTCTCTTAGCGTCTTGTGTCCGTCGCCGATCAAACCGATCTCATCTTTTTCAATATCAAGAAATTCGCAAGCCCGGTCCTGCCACTGATATAATAACTGCTTTGTGTGACAAATGATTAATGCCGGTTGTTTTCGTTTCGCTATCGCGTAAAACGCAATGACCGTTTTGCCTGATCCGGTCGGGGAGTTTAGGACCCCATACCGCCTGCTTAAAACGGCCTCAACCGCGTCCTCCTGGAAAGGGTATAGCTCGCCTTTGAATTCAAAAGGCACCTCCCGCAAGCATCGCGTGCGGTCCTGAATGGTAAAACTTACGTCGTTGTATCTAAGAATCTTCAGGAACTGACGGATGAATCCCCGAGGTATTTCTACTACATCAGTTTCGAGGTCCATGTAACGCAACGTGCGTGGAGTCTCGCCTTGCCAGCGGCCCTGCCTTTCGTTTTCTGACCACTTTGGATTTGTGAAACAAAGTCGTCGTTCACATTCAGCCCTAACCAGTCCAGGCATGTCTTTCCGGTCAACAGATATGATATTACTTATCGTGAATTTCATGCCCTGCAGCCTCAAACCGTAATTTGAATTCTGGTCGGGTCTTATTCCCCGCTGCTTGCGGCGTCAAGAATGAAAATTTCCTTTGGCAGATACCCCGTCCGCTTGCGGCGGGGTAGTTCATTACATTCAAAAAAAAGTCGTCAGTTTCTTTGGGCACTTTTTCAATGGGCACAAGTGACTCGCTATCGACCTCGGACCATTTAGGAGCTGACCAAACCTCTTGATCATTCTTGTGGGAATATGTCTCCAGTTCCTTCAGGCGGTCGTTGTACGTCTGTGAAAAGCGAACCGGGTCATTGAAGCAAAACCGGAACAGTTCAACATTCTCTTTCGGATTCAGCGGGAAAGATATGGTATTAATAAGGTCTCTGATCTCCTTGGCTCCCTCTTTCCATCGATACTCAAACATGCCGTCAAGAACCTCTTTTTTTTCCACGGGCGTCCTGGGCTCCTTGTACGTGCCTGCATCGGCTTCTGGTCTTAGAAAAAATGCCGTGGCCTCATTCGGTTGAATGTGCGCCCACAGCAAGAAGTCAACCTTGAGGTCGTATTGTGTTTCGTCCACGTTCACTGTCAGGAGATACGAAACAAAATAGTTACCCTGTGTGGGTTTTCTGGAAATGGCTAGTTTGATCATGTCGCTCCCCCATATTTTGGGTTGGAAGTAAGGCAAAGGAAATCCTGCGGGACCTGTCGGGTTGTACCAAACCCCCAGCCTCTTGCGAATAACCGGAATCCCGCAGGATTGAATATTGTATTGGTGTGTTTGGTACTGTTCGACATGAGGTTAACTTTTTGTTGCAAGGCGGGGTCAGCTTGAGGCAAAAACTGACCCCGCCCAAAGGCGGAGGTGATTTAAATGAAGGCCGCCCAGTTAGTGAACAGGGATCACAGGGTGTTTGCCGATTTTTGTGCCAAGTTCATATTGCTGCTTCCGAGTCCCTGCCGGATCGGAAAGATCATCATCTTGTTCGATACTGCCCACCTTAAATATCTTGCCACGTCGTTGCTTCAGGTTGCTGATCAAGCTCAACAGGTAGTGTTCTTCCGGCGGGCCGCACGCGGAGAGTTGTCGTGAAAGGAAATTGTCTTCCTCAAGATTTTCAACGTCACCCACCTGAATGGCTAGCCGACGAACAGTCGTCTTCAAGCCGGTCGTGTAAGCCTTCCCCGCATTTGCATATTTTTCATTTTTCTCGTACTCGGCAATAATGGCGTTTAATTTTTCTTCCTTTTTGACCCTACTGCGAAAGGCTGATTTCCCCTCCGAAATCTCACGCTTCAGTTCCGCCACCTCTGCCTTCTCTTTCGCTCTGCGTTCCATCACCTGTTTTTCTAACCGCTCGACATGGGCTTTGAGGCGCTTCCTTGCTGTAGTCTTTTGGGTTTTGGTTATTACCGCTGGTTTGGTCGCTTGCTTTTTTGCTTTCGTAGTCATGAAAGTCATCCTTTCATATTGGTTAGTGGAGGCACGAGGCGAGGACACAAAACCTCGTGCCTCCATAGGAGAGAGCCGGCCGGAACAAGGCTCTCGCTCTTGCTATTCTTTTGCCCCAACAGCTCGCCCGAGAAGGTACTCCTCACGCTCGCGTTTAGCCCTGGGTTGAGACAGGACCTGCCGTCGCCGGATGTCAACTAGGCGCCGTGTCTGCGCAGCAAGAGAATCCCATTTTTTTTCTTCGATCCAGTTGGGGGCTGCTTTTTTTTCATCCTCACAATGGACCAGGACGTCATCCCGCAGCTCTTTCAACTGGTCAACCGTTTCCGCTTGTCGAGCAGCACTATTGACTTCCGGTAGGGTGTAGCTATGCAGCATCGCTTGACTCCTTGTCTGTATTGTATTTGATTTTGATGACATGCCTTTCAGCTTGGCCACGACTTGCTCCCTGGTCATTATCCCATCTACCAACCCGGCGTCCTTGGCCTGTGCGCCTATAAACATTTTTCCCTCGGCCATGTCCTTTCCCGCCACCGCAGATGATACCCCGCGGTTCCTAGCCACATCGTTCACGGCAAGGCTATAGACGTAGTCGAGCTGCGCCTGCTTGTATTCCCTACCCTCTGTGGTCAGCGGCTCGAATCTATTGCCGATCGCTTTATATTTGCCTGAAGAAAAAACCGTGGGAGTAACCCCTCGCTCGTTAAGCTGTTTTGAGTAGTCAAGATGCAGGGCAATCACCCCAATGCTCCCCACGTGCGTGGTTTCATTTGCAGCAAAGACCTTATCCGCAGCACTGCCTGTGATGTAGGCGGCACTCGCACAAAGGCCGTCAGCATAGGCAAAGATGGGTTTTTCGCCCCGTGACTCAAAAAGAAGGTTCCCAAAATCAACCATGCCGTCTATGCCGCCCCCAGGGCTGTCAATGTCCAGCAAAATGCCTTCCACGCCAGGATCTGCCAGGGCCATGCGAAGGGTTTTCCCCAGCATCTCGTAGCTTGCACCCCCAGACAGTGCCGAAAACATATTCATACGCTTGGAGAGCGTGCCGTGTACGGGGATCGTGGCAATGCCGTCCTCCAACCGATACCCCTCCTTGCCACCGCCATCAGATCCATCTCCAGGACCTTTGCATCCGTCACTCCCTCAGCCTCCGCCCTGAGCCTCAGCCCTGCGTAGCAGTTCCTCGCCAGCGTTTTTCATCTGGAGGACTTGCATCAACTCTTCGAGCTTTGCCGGCAGTATCGCAAATGGCGTATCTAAAACATTTTGCATTATTAGTGGAATTTTATCTCCCATGACTTCTTTCCCCCTCATGATTATATGAAAAACTGTTTTGCATTCGCCCTCAGGGCTAAGGGTTGCACAAGGTCTTCCTCATCGCCCGTGAGGCGTTTCCATCTGTCATTTAGTGACTTCTGTAACTGTTCCAAATCGTCTCTTTCTCGCAAAACTTTCTCGTTTTGCCGAACCTTGCGGCGTGTTCTCTGGTGGTGATTTTTCACCTGCCTTAAAAGATCATGATGATCCCCGACGGTCTCCAAAGCACCAATCTTGTTATCAAGGTGGTCACTGAGTTTGTTTTCAATTTCCGCTCTGAGGGCATAGTGGCTGTGGATGGCCACGTCTAGCTTATCGACTTTGCGCTCGAGGTAACCAATTGCGTTAGAAAGATCCCTGTCCTGCGCCTCTGTTATCCCGTCAGTATCGCGCTCTGCTTTTAATTGGGAAATTTCTAAATGAAGAGGATCGGCCTTTTCTTGCAGTTCTTTGATTGCCTTGTTGTGCTGCTTTTCCTCGTTTTTCAGTTCAACACTCTCACCAGTATGGAGTTGCAGCAATCTGCCAGCGGCTTCCTCAGCAAGGCCCTTCCAGGTCTTTGGCTCTGCTTCGACGAATTCTGGCTTTGGGCCAGCCTTGGCCTGTTGGAGAATGGTTCGATCCCTTTTTCTCGCGGATTGCCCTTTGAGTAGAAGCTCGGCCTCACTTTTTACAAGAGATTGATTTGCCAGCTCGTCATCGATGGCGGTTTTGGCTTTCTCGGCATTCCGCTGTACATGTTCTTGAATCGCTTTTTTCACCCCGGGCAAAGCCGCCCGGAAGGCCTTGGCCTCTGGTATTTTTGCGTGATCCAAGGTCGAGTATAATCGTGTTTCCAGGCTGTCAGACCATCCAGAAACACACATCTCCTCAGCCTCCTCGTGGTAGGAGAGCTGGGGAAAGTCTCTAATCAGAGGCTCAAAGGCCTTTTTCAGTTTACGGGGACACTTCACACCCACATCCGCGCCCGCATTTTCCAGTCTCCTTCGCGCCTGGGACTCCTTTATCTTCCTCTCGCGGTCGGCCTGCTCCGCCTCCGACAGTTTTTCGCCATAATCTGCATGTTCAAAAGCCATCACTTCACTCCTTTTTTCAGCGTGTCGCCAATCTGCGAAAGACTCAGGCCCAACTTTTTCAGATTCTGGATCTCGCGCACCCTGTCAGCGGTGCCCTCGGGCCAGACAAGGCGGCCGCTCCGGATCTCTGGGGGCTCCAATAACCCCCACCGGCTCCAATTTCTTAGTTGCAGATATTCCATCCCGGTTCGTGTTTCTAATTCCACAGTAGTCGTTGGCACCAAAGACCCCCACTTTGTCTAAAATTTAGGCGTTGCTTCTACTTAGCGGGAAAAGTTAAGGTCTTTTTGGCTATTTTCTTCTTTGCCGCATAAAAGTGTTGCCAGGCGTTTTCTTTTGTTTTTCCAAAATGCCGGCCGATTTCCAAAAACGTCATGTGCCTAAAACAGCGCATGCGAATATGTTCCCTCTGCAGCTCAGTCAAAAATGTAAACTTGTCGATTTCCTCCTCTTGGCCCATGTCGAGTTCCATGCTTCGCAAAGTGCAAGGTGCGTGAATTATCGCATTTTCAAGCGGCGATCTTTTGCCAGGTGCCGGCACAGGCGACTTGGGTACCACCTTTGACGCACCCCGCACCCTGAAAGTGTTTCTCAAGTGGGTCTCCACTTCCTGGCATGACCCTTGACAACGGTCCTGCCATTTGCAGACATCGCAAATCCGTGGTCCCTTCACACCGCTGTTGATCCAGGAGAAGCGAACCTCGACCCCGTGCCGGCTAAACCAGTCAACCCAGCGTTGATATCTGGCCGCAAGGCGAAAAGTGTGTGGCATGTCTGCCCCGTTACTCGGTTTTTCTGGGGAGACGGTATTCAACGCCTTCGCGTTCGTCCAGCCAGGCCAAGAGTCGGGACCGCTTGAAACGAATCAATCTTTTTCCTATCCTGCTGTACGGAATTTGATTGGTACTAACCAGATAATCAACCGTCTTCCTGTTTGTGCTGAGGAACTTCCCGGTCTCATCACGGTTCATAATTTCCTGTTCGTCTACTTGTTCCTTTACCTTTGCCATCTGAAAACCTCCTTATTGCTGATTGCCTACGCTGTAGGCTATTGAGTTCAAAAAAAATCAGTCCTCAATCTTTGTCATATATTTGACCACCATTTGTTTGATCCCACTTAAGTACACAGTCAGGTAGGCGAGTGCATTGGATAAAAAATCCATATCGTAGCCAAAATCAGCGAGTTGATTTTTTAGGTCAAATTCTGAAGCCTTGCTTCGGTCGAAAACTCGGAAGCAGGGCTCAAGGTCAACATTTCCATCTATCACAAAGCCCTCCCAACGCTCCGCACTAAAGAAATGTAGCCGCAAATCAAAATCCACATCAACGGGATCATAAATAGGAAACGGCAAAAGCTGATCAATCCCATCCACCAACTTCAACATGTCTCTGCAGGCAGAAGGGGGCAATCCGCGTTGATTGGCATAGTGGACAAAGGCAAATTGTAGGGCATTTCTCAACGAATAGGAATGCGCCCGCCCGGTGCCCTCGACTTCCTCAACATCGGGCTTGATACCGATCCGCATCGCGATATATTCATATCTGTGCTTGGGGATCCCCAGCATCTCCTGAATGTCCTTGGCCTGAAATTTCATTGCCCTTCCCAAATAGCTTATAGCAGACTCAGTGGGCTATTACACCTTCCAAAAAACCCTGTCAAGAACTTTTTTGGCTCATTCGGACTCAATGTTATTTTTTCGTATTCTCCACCACCCCGCAGCTCGATTTGTGTCCTGTTTTGTCCATTCTGGCCATTTTTTGTGGTATTGGTGAAAAAAAAGGGACTTACGACTAACAGGCCGTAAGCCCCTTAAAGGATTGTGTAAACTGACAACAATTAGGTCTGATTAAGTCCCACTAAAACCCCAAATCTCGAAGTGAGCCTTCGTGAGGATTAAGCGCCGTTGTCTTCGTCTGTGAATGGCTCTTTGTGAGTGCATTCCTTGTTGAAACACTTCAGGTGGGGGCCCTCTTTTTTTGTTGTGTGCTTGAGAAGAAAAGGGGCATCGCATTTTGGACAAGGTTGAGGCACGGGTTTGTCCCACACGGCAAAGGTACACGAGGGATAACGACTGCAGCCATAAAAAACCTTGCCGCGTTTTGACCGACGTGAAACCAACTCCCCGGAGCAGCCTTTCTCAGCACACCCCACACCGGTTGGCTCGGCCTTGGCTTTGGCCTCGCCGTTCACCGAGCGGGTGTTCTTGCATTTTGGGTACCCAGAGCACGCAATAAAGGGGCCAAAGCGCCCCTGTTTTTGTACCATGGGGCTGCCACACTTGTCGCATATTTCATCGGTCGCCTGTTCATGGCGTTGTTCGCCCATCTCAATTTTTCCCTTTTCATTTCGCTTGTAATTGCCTGTGAACGTGCACTTTGGGTAGCCGGGGCAGGCGAGAAACGGGCCGTTTTTGCCAACCTTGATCTTAAGGAGTTGGTTGCACAGCGGGCAGGGGAGATCAACTGACAGACCTTGGCCCTTGACGCTCTGCATCTGTTGGTCTGCCTTGTCCAAGTTCTTTTTGAACGAACTGTAGAAGCTCTCCAAGACAGTAACCGAGTCAATCTTTCCTTCTTCGACTTTATCCAGGTTATCCTCCATGCGGGCGGTAAAATCAACACTCAGCACATCCGGAAAACTTTCGATCAAAAGATCGTTCACGATATAACCCAATTCTGTGGGCCTGAAATAACGCTTGGCCATCTCAACGTATCCCTTGTCTCTGATCGTAGACAGAATGGCAGCATAGGTGCTGGGTCTTCCTATGCCGTTTTCTTCCAACTCCTTGACCAGGGAGGCTTCGGAAAATCGGGGAGGTGGCTGAGTAAAGTGTTGCTTAGGATCCACCCCGTGACATTTTAGCAGCATGCCTTCAGACAGAGACGGCAGAGTCTCTGTCTCCTTCAGTTGATCATGGGTTTCGCTTGACGAGGTGTAGAGCGTCATGAAACCGGGGAAACGAATCACTGATCCGGACGCCCTGAAAAGATAAGCCCCGGCTGCTATCGCAACTGACGTTTGGTCAATTTCGGCTGATTTCATTTGGCAAGCCACAAAACGCTTCCAGATCAAGTCGTAAAGTGCCAGCTGGTCCTTGGAAAGGAACTGGGCTAATTCTTTGGGTTTGCGAAGAACAGAGGTTGGCCGTATGGCTTCGTGGGCGTCTTGGGCCTTTTTCTTGTTCTTAAACTGATGGGGTTTGGCAGGCAGGTACTTCTGGTCAAATTCCTTGGCGATAAACGCCCTGGCCTCATCGACAGCCTCCTGGGCTACGCGGATGGAGTCGGTTCGCATGTATGTTATGAGGCCGACGGGTTCTCCAGGCCCCAGTTCCAGGCCTTCATAGAGCTGCTGAGCCACTGCCATGGTCTTCTTGGCTGAAAATCTCAGCTTTCGAATCGCGTCCTGCTGAAGCTTGCTAGTGATGAAGGGCGGCAAGGGGTTTCTTCGTACGGTCTTTTTGACCACCTTGACCACCTTGAAATCAGCCCCTTCAAGGTCCTTTAGTATGGCTTGGGAAGTCTTTTCATCTGGAATGCGTAGTTTTTTGTCGTCCTTTTTACTGAGTTTGGCAAGAAAAGCCGGCGGACTGTCTCCTTCAAGATTTGCGGTTATACTCCAATACTCCTCCGCATCAAAGGCCTGTATCTGTCTTTCACGCTCGCAGATCACCCGAACGGCTACCGATTGAACCCGGCCTGCGCTCAGTCCCCGTCGGACCTTTTGCCACAACAGAGGTGAAATCTGATAACCAACAAGCCGGTCCAGCATTCGCCTGGTTTGCTGAGACTCAAATTTGTGCTTGTCAAGCGGTTGGGGGGAAGCCATGGCAGCCCGTATGGCGTTCTTGGTCAGTTCATGAAAGAGGACCCTGGAGAATTTTCGCCCTTTTTTCTTGAGCACCTCGGCCGTATGCCAGGCAATGGCCTCACCTTCTCGGTCGGGGTCCGGGGCCAGGTAGATATCGTTCATGTTGGCCCCTGCCTTCTTTAGTGCCCGTATGACCTTCTCTTTACCCTCGATAGTGGTATATGTCGGCTTGAAATTCTCCTCTATCGAGATACCCAGTTCTTTTGGCGGCAGGTCTCTGATGTGGCCAACAGTGGCAGCCACATCAAACTCAGGACCGAGGAATTTCTTCAAGGTCCGCACCTTTGTGGGCGATTCAACAACTACAAGAGATTTGCTCAAGGGTTATCCTTTCCTATGGTCGCGGCTCATTGTCAAAACAGCCATTTTCCGATGGACACGAGCTAGGCCTCAGGTCTAGCAAAAAGCTTGCCTGGACTCTGTGTAATGAGCCCCTTCAACTCCAGTTGAAGCAGCAGACTTGACACCGCAGCCGCAGACAATGACACCTGTCGAACCAGTTTGTCAATATGTATCGGATAAGGGTTCAATTCATTGAGGACAATTGTCTCTTCCTGGGTCAGCCGTATGTCAGGAGGTATGTCACTTGGTTGCCCAGGCGGTCTTGTCTGGTCGACGTTGAGTTCTTCAACAATATCACTGACATTTTCCACCAATTTGGCGCCTTCCTTAATCAGGCGGTGGGTGCCCATGCTTTTAAACGAGGTGATACTGCCCGGCACAGCAAATACCTCACGCCCCTGCTCAGCAGCCAATTTAGCCGTGATGAGGCTACCGCTTCTGTGGGTAGCTTCCACGATGACCGCTCCAACGGACAGCCCGCTGATGATCCGGTTTCGTGTCGGGAAATTGTGGGCCTCAGGAGGCGTGATAAACGGAAACTCGGAAATGACCGCACCGCTTGAAGCAATTTTGTGAAAAAGCGTTTTGTTCTCGCTCGGGTAGATAGTACCCAGCCCGCATCCCAGGACCGCGATTGTCTCGCCATCGGCAGCCAGGGCACCAGCGTGGGCAGCCGAATCAATGCCACGGGCCATGCCACTGACCACCGTGAATCCTCGTTGGGCCAGATCAGCTCCCATACGTTCCGTTACGCGGCGACCATAGGGAGTGGCATTTCGCGAACCAACGATGGCGATGTTTAGGCTGTTCGGACGAAGTCTGCCATACACGTAGAGAACAGGAGGGGGATCGTGTATGTGTCTCAGCAGGGTAGGGTAGTCGGCATCTGCAAAGGTGACGATTGCATACCCGTTGTCGCGAACAAGGGCCAAATCCTTTTCGACCTTCTTGGGAACTCTATGACTGGCAATGGCTGATGCCACGCGTGGACTGACACCCTCTGCCTTCAACAATTCGGCTTTTGAGGCGCCTAAGACCTCTTCAGGACCTCCAAAGTGCTTTACAAGGTGCAGGAACAGGAGGTTGCCCACTCCCGGCACTGTCTTCAGGGCAAGCCAGTGGCGGACAGATTCCTTGTGATTCAGTTGCTCGTTCATCGTATTGGACCACTGATAGTCTCGTAAAAAGTCCGAATTAGACGGCAAAGCAAAGAGCTCCAAGTTCAAGGCGCGCAAATCCTGAGGAATGAGGCGTAGTTACTGTACTCCGCAGTGACGAAGGATGCAGCGCAACACAGTCCCGACACGTCGGGATTTGCGAAGCCGTCAACACTGATTTCTCAACAATCCGGGCGACCAGGGGGCAGGGGAACTCACGCTAAAGGTTCTCGATTTCCTTCAATTTTGCCCGTGCCTTGGCCTCTGATTCACTGAAGGGATAGTTCTTGATGACTCTTTTCAGAAACACACGAGCGTTGGCCGGGTCGTCCAAGCCTACGTAAGAAAAACCGATCTTGAGGAGCGCACCCGACGCCTTGTTTCCCTCTGCATGGCGGGTCACAACTTCCTTGAAGACTAAAATAGCGTTGGGATAATCCTCCTGGTCATAATATATTTCTCCAATCCAGTACTGAGCATTGTCTGCAAGATTGTGGCCTGGATAACGCTTGTAGAATCTCTTGAAAAGCGCCAGGGCTTTGTCATGTCGGTGTTCCTTGTAAGCCGCATAAGCCTCTTCATATTCACGACGGGACGGGTCAGGGGCCTTTTTTTGGGACTTCTGCGCAGGCCTGTCAGGTTTTGGCGCAGCAGCCACCATGGTTTGTGCCGGCGTTTTTTTCGACGTGCGAGCTGTTACAGATTCCAGGGATCTTTCATGGATTGAGGTTTCAGTTTCCAGGGTTTTTGACTCCCCATGTCCGGGCATCTCGACAATGGTGTTTTGAATCTCCTTAATTTGTGCCTCCAGTGCCTGAACATGCTCATTGACTTCTTGTATCTTCTCCTGGTTAGCAGCACTCCAGTCTCCAATGCGGGACAAATCTCTTCGAAGCGCAACTACCTGGGAATCTTCTTTCTGCTCAAAAGAGGCACACCCGGACAGTGCCGCTAAGATAAAGGCTGCAACCATTCCAATCTTGGCATGACGGCAGTGTAGATAAGGCATGGTATCCTTCCTCCCTGCCCCCTATCTCCGGCTTGCCTTGGAGCGGCCCTGGGGCCGATCCATCGTTTTCTGCCACAGGAGCAGAACCGGGCTTGCCACATAGACAGAGGAATAGGTCCCGACTATGACCCCAACAATCAAGGCAAAGGCAAAGTCGTGAATTATGCCTCCTCCCAGCATGAACAGAGCCACAACTACAATCAACGTCGTAAGGGAGGTCAGCAGGGTGCGGCTCAGGGTTTCGTTGATGCTGCGATTTATGATGATTTCATAAGGCTTTCTATGGTATTTGCGCGAGTTCTCGCGGATCCGGTCAAACACTACGATTGTGTCATTGAGTGAATACCCGATAATGGTCAACAGGGCGGCGATTATGGGCAACGTGAATTCCTTGTCAGTCAGGGAAAACACACCCACAGTGATGATGACGTCATGTATCAAAGCAACAATGGCCCCCATGGCGAATTTGAGCTTGAGATAGAAACCCAGAATCAGAGTAACCAATACGGCCATACCAATGAGAATTGGTATGGGAACACCGAAACTGTCCAGTATGTAAAGAGTAAAAAACAGGCACGATGCCATAACAATACTGATCAGCCATTTGAGCTCAAAGCGGCCAGAGATGTAGATCACGATGAACAGAATGGCTGTAAACATTGTCAACAGGGCTTTTTCCCTGAGGTCCTTTCCCACCTTAGGGCCAACCATTTCCACGCGACGTATCTCCACCTTGTTTTCGGGATATGTCGCCTCCAGCTTTTCCTTTGTCTTGGAAGCCAGGCTTTCCAAGGCCCCGGACGATTCAGATGCCCTGATCAAATATTCAAAGTCCTGTTCCTCTCCAAATCCCTGCACCGAAGTAATGTTCATGTCCACTGCTGCAAGTGCCTTCTTGATGGCCTGGGACTCGATTTTTTGTGAAAACTTGACTTGAATCAGGGTTCCACCTGAAAAATCTATCCCGTAGCGAGGTCCGCCCTTTATCACGAGCGACAAAATACAGGCAGCTATCAAGATAAGAGAAGCCCCAAAGGCGATTTTTCTTTTGCCTATGAAATCAATATTTATGTCAGGCTTTATGAATCTCATCTAAATACTCAAACGCTTTATGCGTCGCTCAAGAATAAAATAGTCAAAAATCAGCCTGGCGACAATGATAGCCGTGAAAAGGCTGGCCAAGATGCCGATACTCAAGGTCACGGCAAAGCCTTTCACAGGCCCGGTTCCAAACTGAAAAAGGACCAGAGCAGCAATCAGCGTCGTGATATTGGCATCCAGGATAGTCAGGGTGGCCTTGGAATAACCAGCATCCACTGCAGCCCTTGGGGTTTTGCCCAAGCGCACCTCCTCTCGGATGCGTTCAAAGATAATCACATTTGCGTCCACGGCCATGCCGATGGTCAGTATGATTCCAGCTATGCCGGGCAGAGTCAATGTTGCCTGAATTGCAGCCAGGCATGCTACAATCAGAATGATGTTCAGAAAAAGGGCGATGACTGCAATAATGCCGGCGCCGTTGTAGTAGATCGCAATAAATATGACCACGAGCACGCCGCCTATCCACATGGAAAGGAGGCCTTTGTCAATGGAGTCGCGCCCAAGGGAAGGTCCTACTGTGCGTTCCTCAAGAATTTTTACCGGGGCGGGAAGCGCTCCGGCCCGAAGAATGATGGCCAGGTCGCGGGCCTCTTCCGTGGTGAAATTGCCGGTGATGCGGGCGGAACCGCCACCTATTTTTTCCTGAATCACAGGGGCCGAGTAGACGTTGTCATCAAGCACAATGGCAAGGCGCTTTTTGACGTTGGCTTCGGTGATTCGTTCAAAGAGCCGGGCTCCTTTCTTGTCAAAGTCTATGGACACATAGGGCTCGTTGAACTGGGAATCGATTTGAACCCTGGCATCGGTCAAGTACTCTCCTGTCAAGTAGCCCCGTTTTTTGACAAGCAATGGGGTCTTGATCGTCCGTTGAGTAGCTCTGTCTTGCTTCACTTGATACAGTATCTCGTCACCTGGCGGCACGTGGCCTTTGAGCGCCTCTTGCACGTCGTTCTCATCGTCTACCAGCTTGAATTCCAGCAGGGCCGTTTGTCCGATAAGTTTAATCGCCCTTTGGGGATCTTTGACACCGGGCAACTGTATAAGGATTCGATTCTCACCTTGGCGGCGTATGTCGGGTTCGCTCACGCCAAACTGATCAATACGGTTTCGGATGGTTTCCATGGCTTGCTTTGTGGCCATTTCTTCTATGTACTTCACTTCCTCATCGGGCAGATCCAAGCGCACCAACTGGCCGTCACCATCCTGGCTTTTGGACAAAAGGCGCAACCACTGAAAGTCTTTGTCCAGCATGTTTTCAAAGGCCTCAATGTCTTCGGGGCGCAGGACGCGAACAGATATCTGAGTGCCTTTCACGCGCTCAAGCCCGGCGTAGCGTATGCGTGCCTTTTTCATGGCTGCCCGCAGGTCTTCCACCGTGCGCTCCACCCTGTTTTCAACAGCTTTGCCCGTCTGCACCTCAAGCACCAGGTGCATGCCTCCCTGAAGATCAAGCCCAAGGCGAATTTTTTCTGTCGGAAGAATACCTATACTTGTCCACAAGGAAGGGAGTTCAATATACACCGAGGGCATAGCATAGACGACTGCTAGTACGATGAGTCCGCCGACAAATAAGAACTTCCACTTAAGTTGCTTCAATCAATTGCCCCCATGACGGCTCTTCACACGTTCCAGTTTCGCATTTAGGCAACAGCCTGTCAACTTCGAATCATTGCAGGCAAGTGCTATTTTGCACACCGGCTGTCTCATGACTAGCCCTTTTTAGTGGCAGGATTATCGTTTTTGACAGCACTGGAGATGTTTCCCCTAGCCACTTTGACTCGCACCTTTTCGGCAATCTCAACCGTTATAATGGAGTCGGTGAGCCCCGTGATGCGTCCATACAGCCCCCCGCTCGTGATTATGCGGTCGCCCTTCTTGAGGTCGCTGATCATCTGTCGATGCTGTTTTTGCTTTTTTTGCTGGGGTCGGATCAACAGGAAATAAAATATCACAAACATAAGAATCAGGGGAACAAAGGCCCCAAATCCGCCGGACTGTCCGGACTGACCCCCTCCTGTGCCCATGGCATATGCGATTTCGATCAAGATAGATACCTCCTTTGCTTTTTGTTATTCGTTAATTGTCTGTCGCGGCTCGTCACGCAACACCTCGACAATTACTCAAATTGCCACCTCATCTCGGCCGTGCCAACCACACTGGCAATGACTAGCCTCACATCCGTGGTACCACCTTTGATGATAGCCTCGTTGGTTTCAGAGACCGTCCACGGAAACCTCACAGTATATATGGACTTCCAAGGTGTGACATACGGAAAAAAGTGTGAAGTGACCGCATCATTTTTCTTGACTCTTCTCACTTGCACCGGCGTCACCCGCTCGTTGTTGTCGTTTATCAGATAAATCCTCCACATGGATTGGGCTTTGTCAAAATCGTCCCATTTTTTGTCAGGCACAAAACTTGCCACGACAAACTCATGGCCGCTTGTGGCTGCGGTCAACTGGTCATCCCAAAAGGCCTCCTTTTCCTCAGGTGTCAGTTTGTACGCCGTGGCGTATTCATCGGTATATGCGCGTCTAAACTCTGCGGACTTGAAGGTGGCTGAAACAATGAGTTCCACCTGAAGGCCGGAATGTATGCGAGCCTCCCGGGTCCAAGCGTTGGACACCTTTTTGTAAGCGCGCGTGTGATACGGATCAGCAGACCCGAAAAAGTTAGATACCTTTGCACAATTTGCCGAAGATAGCAAGACTATACAACAGGCCAAAAAAATGAAAGTCCTGAATCGGCCAAGCCATGCAGTCATATTGTTTTCAGCCTGTTGCCCAAATCTCAACCAAAAACGCGGGCAAAAATGGTATTTACGTGGGTCAGGTGTACATTCACGTCAAAGAGATTTTCGACTTCTTCTGTATCCAGGTGTTTTGCGATCTCTGTATCTTTTGCAACCAGTTCTCGAAAGTCCCAGTTTTGTTTCCATGCCCGCATAGCCTGTCTTTGAACCATCTGGTAGGCCCTGTCGCGGCTTACGCCCTTTTTTGCCAATGCGAGAAGCACCTGTTGAGAAAAGATGAGACCCCGTGTGAGCCCCAGGTTTTGCATCATTCGTTTCGGATAGACCACGAGGCGGCGTATCAGCTCAGTCACCCTGTTGAGCATGTAGTCAAGCAGAATTGTGCTGTCAGGACCAATGACTCTTTCCACCGAAGAATGGCTAATGTCTCGCTCGTGCCACAAGGCCACATTGTCGAATGCGGCAGACGCATTGGAGCGCACCAGCCTGGCCAAGCCGGAAAGATTTTCTGATGAGATCGGATTGCGCTTATGTGGCATGGCAGAAGAGCCTTTTTGTCCTTTTGAAAAATATTCCTCGGCCTCAAGGACCTCTGTCCTTTGAAGGTGTCGAATTTCCACTGCCATCTTCTCTATGGTGGACGCCACGATGGCCAAGGTGGCAAAGTACTCGGCATAGCGGTCTCTCTGGACAATTTGTGTGGATACAGGGGCAGGCGAAAGTCCCAGCTTTTTGCACACGTAAGCTTCCACCTCCGGTGGGACATTTGCATAGGTTCCAACAGCTCCTGAGATTTTGCCAACGCTGATGGTTTCCATGGCCTGTTTGATTCGTTGGCGGTTGCGTTTCATCTCAGCGTACCAAACGGCCAGCTTCAGCCCAAACGTGATGGGTTCTGCGTGCACACCATGGGATCTTCCCACCATAATCGTATCTTTGTGAGCCAAGGCCTTTTTTTTCAACACACTCAGCAAGCGGTCACAGCCCTTTAGCATGAGCTTGGATGCCTGCCGAAGCCTCACGGCCATGGCAGTATCGAGTATGTCAGATGAAGTAAGCCCCAAATGGATGTACCGGGCATCCGGGCCAACGTTTTCTTCAACATTTGTCAGAAAGGCAATCACGTCGTGCTTGGTCTCGGCCTCAATAGCCTGGATCCTGTCAATGGAAAAACGGGCCTTCTTACGGATGTTTTGCGCCGCCTTTTTCGGGATATGGCCTATTTTGGCCAGGGCTTCACAAGCCAGGATTTCAACCTTGAGCCAAGTGTCAAATTTGTTATCCTCGGTCCATATGCGACCCATGTCTTTTCGGGTATAGCGTTCAATCATCGGCTTTCAAAGGTCTCGCCTACTGTGCGGCCGGCAGCCACAAGGTTTCTCCATCAAACTCGATTCGGTTGACATCCTTGTAGTCGATTCGGTCCAGGAGGCCAAATACGACACTCATATTGTAGATGACTACTTTGCTCAAGGGATAAATAAAATTCAATTCCGTTTCCAACCTGCGCTTTTTCAGATTATATATATGGATCATGTGTTCTGAGAATTTCAAGACCTTGCCCACGCCGGAACTGTATTCTCGAGGGTCAGGTTCGTCAGCAACGGGGGAAACCTGAATGTCCTTGTGCTGATAATAGTCTTTCAGCAACCTGAAGTGGATATCCCATATGTTTTCGGCCGCGTGAACAACGTGAATCCCATATTCATCGGTCTGCTTCGGCCTGGCCCCGGTTTTCAGATCTGTCTCCAGAAATTTTCCCTGCTTGAGCCGGACCTCATCCAGGATCTTTTTCATGGGAACGGTTTCGCCGCCCACACTGATGGATTCATCGGGCTTGACTATCATGTCAATACTTTTTTCAACGCCATACGGTTCCTTGCGCTCTTTCATCAAGGCAGTCAACGCCTTGTCGCTGTTTTCCTGCAGCTTGTCATAGTCAATGACTTTGTCCTGGTGAATCGGGATCCTTTTTTCCGTTTGTGAAGGAGCCGCATCATTGGGCTGCTGTACTATTTCCCCGCCATGTCTGGAGACGAGCCAAAATCCACCCCCGGCCAGGATCAGACAACAAGCAACTATGAAAACATATTTTGTCATGCAAGTTCTTGATGGTCTCGTAAAGAGTCCGAATTAGACGGCAAAGCAAAAAGCTCCAAGTTCATGGCACGCAAATCCTGAGCAATGAGGCGGGGGCCCAAGAGAGCCCGTTAGAGGTTTGAGGAGCGCTTCGCTTGAGGGTGGAGGCGCAGGCGGCAAATTCACATTGACAACGCCGAACCTGCCCGCCATTGCCATGTGTCGGCATTGTAGCTATGCGGCAAGCCAGGCGTTGGCAGGCGAAGGCGTTCACATTAA
>SDBT01000908.1_pt1 | contig 49672 bp, 72 predicted proteins | sample 2277101 | NCBI WGS metagenome assembly SDBT01 (sample SAMN10404973, study PRJNA504765) | marine sediment metagenome | isolation source: marine sediment core GS10_PC15, 103 cmbsf | place: Arctic Ocean: Southern Knipovich Ridge | collected 2010
GCTACACTGATGACATGGACTCGGAACCAGGTGGAATCCGCAAGTTCGATACAGGAGCCACCAGGAGTGACGTACCTGATCGCCTGGACTACGAGGGCTTCCTGAGTCCTCTGGTCATAGAACGGTTCGCCAGGTACATGCATGGACACCGTAAGCAGGCTGATGGTGAGATGCGGGATAGTGATAACTGGCAAAAGGGCATCCCGATTGTGTCTTACATGAAGAGCAAGTACCGCCACTTCCTGGACACCTGGTTCTTCCATCGTGGTCAGGATAAGCTGGCTGTAGCAAAGGATATAGAAGAGTCCCTATGTGCTGAGCTGTTCAACACGATGGGGATGCTGCATGAGGTGCTGAAGGAGAAACAAGCATGATCTGCCTACTCGATATAGATGATGTCTTGGTGGACTTTGTAGGCCAGGCCCACAGGTATCACAGACTGCCATACGACCCTGAGAACTACCCTTATCCACTTGGTGTGTTCGAGGTGTTCCCACCAGCTGGCAGTGGACTCACTGATGATGAGTTCTGGAACTTCCCAGAGGAGTTCTGGACCACACTACCCTGGACCAAAGAGGGCAAACGTATCCTGGACCTGGCTGAGATATTCTTCGATGAGGTGTACCTGTGCTCGACACCTACTCTCAGTCCTGAGTCTGCATCAGGTAAGATGAAGTGGATCAAGAGCAACATGCCTGATTATATCAGGAAGTTCGTGCTGACCCCGGCTAAGTGGCTGTGTGCTGGTAAGGAGACCCTGCTGGTAGATGATGGGCGACACAACACTGATGAGTTCGAGGCTAAGGGTGGTCAGGCTATCCTGGTACCCAGGCCCTGGAATATACACCATGGAGTTATCATGGGTGCAGATGAGTGGGTCGCAGAGAAGATGTTGGATATAACTAAAGGAGTTCACGAATGAGTAGAGTGATAATAATATCAGACTTACATTTACCAGTGGCCCATCCAGGAGCCTTAGATTTCTGTGTGGACATGTACAATAAATACCAATGCGACACAGTGGTTCAGATTGGAGATGTCATAGACCACCATGCAGTATCAAGGCATGACAAACACCCTGATTGTCCCTCTGCAAAGGATGAGTATGTCATTGTGGCAGAACAGCTGGCACAGTGGTATGATACTTTCCCAGAGGCTATTGTAACTATTGGGAACCATGACAATAGGCCAGTAGAGCTAGCTTGTGAAAAAGCTGGTGTTCCAGAGATGTACTTCAAAGAACTAGGAGATATATGGAACACTCCTAATTGGGAATGGGTATATGATATTGTGATAGACGATGTTTATTATTTTCATGGCATCGGAAGTGCTGGCAAAACTCCTGCTCTCAACAAGTCTAATACAATACACATGCCGGTTGTCATGGGCCATAGACATTCTGTGGCTGGGCATCACTGGGGTGCTGGCCCTCGGGAGAGGTGGTTTGGGCTGGATGTAGGGTGCCTGATAGATGTAGACGCTTTTCAGTTCGCCTATGGGAAGCATTCAAATAAGAAACCCTTAATCGGGTGTGGTTTTGTAATAGATGGGATGCCTAAGTTTGAGATGATGCCTTGTAGCCAAGGTGAGTTGTATCACAGGAGTAATTTCTGATGAAGATAGAGGTAAACGGAATATACAGCTGCCCATTTAAGGCAACAGAAACTATAATGCTGAGCGAACTTACCGCTGACACTGAGGATCATTGTGGCCTCATTGACGATGGCTCTGGTGACTGCCTATGGGACGAATGCCCACTTCGTGAGGCTGGTACTGTAGAGGTAGTGTGGTCTTTAGCCAAGGAAGATAGCCCATGAAACGAGTGTGCCGGGCCTGTAGGTGGTGGACCTCTGTCCTTGTCTTTAGTAGAGTTGTCGGGCACTGCTGTCACAAAAAAGATGTCCTGGTAGATGGTCATGGCACACCTGAGTATTACAAGTGTGGTGACTACAAACGACTATGGTGGAAACTGTGGAGAAAAAGATGAAACGAAGACCCAACCGAATCCGATCCAGAAGAGTCTACAGGAAACCCAACCTGATCTCTAAGATGTTCATGCGACTGGCCCAGTTCTTCCAGCTGATGGGCATGTACCTGGCTGGCTACCGCAAGTCCAGGAAGCTGACCAGCTGGCATTGGATGCGTAAAATGCGGAACAGACCCTGCGTGTGTGGATCAGGGGTTAAGTTCAAACGCTGCTGCATTAAGAAGTATGAGAAGATACAGAATAGAGAGGCTGGGAGGAAATAGCTATGGGAGAGATAACCCCAGAGGAGTATGAAGATGCTACAAGAAAATTGTCCAAACCCGGAGTGCAGAGGACCCAAAGGTAGAGAAATGACATATCAGGAGATACTAAAACTAATTGATTACCCCGAGACTGTGCTCGTTCTTGATTTTGAAACGTTCTTCTCGACCGACTACTCCATGAGCAAGCTGTCCACGATTGAGTTCATCCAGCATCGTCTGTTTGAGTTCACTGGGCTAGGTACTAGTATCCTGATAGAAGGTGATGCCAGGACTGAGTTTACCCCAGAACTTTCGATGCCACATCATCAGGTGTCTGATACTCTACACGCTCTTCAGATGCAGTACGGCATACATCTAAAGGGGTGCACAGTAGTAGTCCAGAACGCCCGATTCGACATCACTGTGCTCTGGGAGAAGTTCGGGATCAAGCCTAAGTATGTAATAGACCTGCTTGATCTACTCCGTCACTTCGATGCCCGGGGTGTGGCGAAACCTAAGAAGCATGACCTTGCAAGCTGTGCTGAGTACTTCGGCCTCAAGCCCAAGGGTGATACTAAGCAGTTCAAAGGATATAGATATGCTGATATGGACCAGGCTATGCGGGAAGACCTGTCAGACTACAACCATGTAGACCTTGAACTCACAGCAGGGCTGTTCAAGAAATTACTACCTAAGCTATCGGACCCGCTGGTGGAGATACCACTTATGGAGCATACTCACAAGCTGTATCTGGAACCGCAGCTAGAGTTCGACTTCACTGGTGCAGTCAGGCTTACTAAGGCTATGCGAGAGAAGATGAACAACCCAATCACTGAGTTTGGCTACTCTAAGAAGCAGCTATCAGGCAGTCTGAGTTTTGTAGAACTTTTGCAAGCAGCTTTACCCGAGGGAGAGTTGGTCCCGGTTAAGTATGGCAAGCCGGGGAAGAATATGAAAGTGCTACTCAACTCAGACTGCATGATACCTGCCCTTGCACAGGATGATGATGGCTGCAAGGCCCTACTTATACACCCTGTAGCTGAAGTAAGGAACCTGATGGCGGCAAGGAAGCTGATCAAGTCCTGGCCCCTGCATATTGGGCGTATCAAGAAAATGACAGACCAGGCTATCGCATCAGGTGGTAAAATGAGAGTGCCCCTTAATTATTATGGGTGTCATACTGGGAGATGGTCCGGTTCTGATAAGATCAACCTGTTGAACCTGGGTGGAAGGGGACGTACTGGATCAGGCATTGACCCACTTATATCACAGGTACGAGGGCTGCTGAGAGCACCAGAGGGTTTTACTCTGGCGATAGTAGACTCTGCTCAGATAGAAGCCAGGGTGCTTGCCTGGTTCGCAGGACAGGAGAACCTGCTTGACGGGTTTAGAAGGGGTGAGGATGTCTACTCTGCCTATGCCACTAAACTGTTCGGGGAAGAGGTAAGGAAACCAATAGAAGATGACCCTGATGAACTACAGGAATTATTGAAGCTAAGACGTGGCTTTGGGAAAGACAGCATATTAGGTGATGGATTCGGACTTGGTGCAGCTACTTCTTATCTTAACTGTTTGAAGAATACTGACCTACGTCCTATGTTCAAACCACCAGTTACAACTGATTTCAAGGCATTACAGAAAATAATGCAGGGGCACATCAAGGCCCTCAGAAGAATAGGACTAGCCAATTATATTGTCCCAGTAGCAGGTGAATATGATGAGAGGTTTATGGCCTATATGGTGCTGATCTATCGTGACACCTACAAGAAAATCCCCCAGTTCTGGGGCACAGTAGAGGGCATGTTCAAGTTCGTGACCAAGTACCCACATGAGGTCAGGTCCTATGGTGTGCCTGATGCTGGCATCTGCAAGCAGATGCTCACTATGTGGAACCAGAAGGGCACTGTCTACATCCAGTTACCATCAGGAAGAACCCTGACTTACCGCAATGCCAGAGTAGATAGACACGGTTCTATCCAGTGGCGGCATGGTACCCTGTGGGGTGGCTCTATCACAGAGAACATCGTACAGGCCGCAGCCCGGGACCTATTGTGCTACTGGCTGATGCTGTGGGAACAGAACGGGTTGCCTGTTGTGCTGCACACCTATGATGAGCTGGTTGCTGTGGTATCAGAGCACAGGGCTTCTGACAGGCTACAGATAGGCATGGACCTGATGTGTGGGGCACCTGATTGGGCCACTGGGTTGCCACTTGATGCCGAAGGGGAGTGTAGTAGGGTTTATAAGAAAAGTTAAGGAGAATGATATGGACTTTAGCACAAGTTTTGGTGAGTTGCTAATCGTGATATTGTTAGTGTGTAATTACTTTAATCAAGGAGAATGAAGATGTATAACAAGGAGCATAAAGTGCTAAAAGAATTACGAGGCAACGATGTCAAAAAGATTTTAAGTGACCACATGAAGTCTCTTGGCTATAAAGCCTTGCAGGGGCATGGTGGTGATATTGGCATACGTTTCATAGGGAGTAATAATACAACTGCCCTTGTAGAAAATGTTGAATTTGAAGTACAAGATCACCTTAATCCAGAGCCTAAAGCTATTTACATTGACAAAAAAGAGGCCATCAAGATTATAGCTAAGAAAAAAGGCATAGACCTTAAAACTAGCACGATAACACTGACATGAAACGCCGAACTAAAAAACAAAAATTCCAGGGCATATATGATGCCTACAACTGTATCAAGCAAGGCACTACAGTCAAGCGGAGCCAGGCTAAGGACGGGAGCATTGCTACCAAACCGGTGGTGGAATGTCCCAACATTCCCGAAGCTACAGTGCTTCAGGAGTGCCTGGCCTGGTTCAAGGCTCGGGGTATCTTCTGTAACCGGCATGACTGTGGTGCAGGTGACCTGGGCCATGGCTATGCCACCTATGGTATCAAGGGAGCTGGTGATATAATCGGTGTACTCCGATCAGGTATTCACTTCGAGGTGGAGTGTAAGAAGGGTAAGGGTGGCAGACTGAGTGCTATCCAACGGCAGAGGTGGCATGATGTACATGAGACTAATGGCCTGTATCTGGTGATACATGGCGTAGAGGAACTGGAACACTATAAGGAGCTGATATTATGAGTAAGACAAAAACTGTAAATAAGCCAGGAGAATTTACCCTGATGGGGAAACACAGTGGTGAGATTAAGATTGACAATACCTCTTATAGCGGGGCTATAACAGTGACCCTGTGTGGCGACCGAGGGTGTTCACAGAATTTTGATATTGATGAGGCCGAAGTGTTACATCAGAAGTTGGGGGAGCTTATAGCTGAGGTTCTGGCTAAGAGAAATGATAACCAAAGGAGAAACCGTGGTAAAATATACTTTCCAAAGGAGAAACCCATGAGCACAGAAAGACAAGTAGCAGAGGACATGATCGACAAGGCAGCAGAGATGGCTGCTGAAGGACGGAGGCGGCTGGATGAGCTGGATGAGCTGAAGCTGAGGCATGGGGACTATGGGACAGCTCAAGGATTCCCCCATATCATTATGGCTGACCAAGGAGGTGGCCTACACGAAGCTGGGTGTGCATATATGTGCAGAATAAGTGCCCATGAAAATGACCCACCACTGGCCCAATCTGAAGTCCTTGGTAACATCTTTGATGACCTCAGACGGAACAGTGAGGACTTGGAGGAGTTCAAGACTCTAGGCCGTGGCTGCTACAGCGATGGCCTACGAGTCCGTTATGACAATGACCTAGCCATAAGTCTTAAACTTTCTGGCAATGATGGCAGGTCCCAGTTATGGTTTGCCCTGGACCAGATTGAAGATATACACCAGAAACTAGGTCAGATAATAGCTACAGCCAAACGGAGGCAGTCTAATGCCTAAGAAAACCTGGAAACTAAGTGCATCTTTCATAGCAGCGTTCAAAGCCTGCCCTGTGAGATGCAGACTGTCCTACGTGATAGGACTCAGACCAGAGAAGGACTCTGATGTACTGAGGATAGGTAGCCACTGGCACCGCATCCTGGAGATCATCAAGATGAAGCCTGGTAAGGTATGTCCAGACTGTGGTAATCTGGGTCAAAAGAATCCTGATTGTCCACTTTGCAGAGGGACAGATATTTTACCTGAAGATATGATGACTGCTGTGAGTGATTACCTGACCGCTGCCTACTCTGACCGTCCCACCTGGAAGACACATGAGGAGTGGGAAACAGAACGGATCAAGCTGTTGTACTCACTGGTAGCTTACATCTGGTATTGGGAAGAGGATGATGCTAAGATAGAGGTGCTGGAGCTGGAGAAGAGCTTCACTATCCCGCTTCGCAACCCTGATACCTGTCGTGCTCTGCCCCATGTCAAGGTAGTAGGTAAGATAGATAAGGTTATCAGGAAATTAGTTAAGCCCTTCGTGATGGAGCATAAGAGCACTAGTAAATCTGTCGATCCTGATTCCTCATACTGGAACAGGATGATCATGGACACCCAGACTACACTGTACCCCTTCGCTGCACGACAGCTATCAGAGGATTATAAGGACATCCAGGTGTTGTATGATGTGTGGCATAAGCCTACTATCAGTCCTAAGATGCTGACCCAGGGTGACAGTAAGAAGTTTGTAGCTGATGGGAAGTACTATGGAACCCAGTTCTTAGTAGGATACGAAGAGCACAGTAGTCCTAATGGCAACCCCTTCTGTAGTGTTAATGGGGTAGAGTCTGAAGTGAAACCCGGAGCCAAAGACAACACCTTCGCCATCAGGGAAACACCTGAGATGTACGGGGCCAGACTCCTTCAGGACATCACAGAGAGACCAGAGTTCTACTTCGCCAGGAAGGAAATACCCAGGACAGAAGCAGACCTCAAGGTATTCGAGGTAGAGCTGTACAACATCTATCAGACTGTTAAAAATATGAACAAGAATGGTGGCTGGTATCATGATGAGTCCCAGTGCGAAGCTACCTTCAAGTGCTCTTATACAGACCTGTGCTACAACAATGTGGAATTATCTGATGGCATGGAGTATGAGGGGTTTAAGAATATATTCAAGGAGAAAAAAGATGCCGAGGAACGCAGGCTTAGCCTTGGGGATAAGGAGGAGAAGTGATGTGGCAGTTGTTTATAGTATCAGGTGTAATTATGGTGCTGGTGATTCTATGGGTATTTGGTCTGCCCAAGGCTGATGGGAACAGGTTACTGGACCCTGACTACGATCCAGTAGGAATACCAGAGTGGTTGGGTCCCAGCTACACTCCCAAGGGTCGTAGCTTCACAGGTGTTATTATGGATGAGTTTGCAGACATGTCAGTCATAGACTGGGATGGTCTTGCCCTGAAAAGAAGAATGGAAATTTACGGAACAGAAAAGGAGAAACCCAGTTATGGTGAAATTGTCTTTCCTGAATATCATAAAGGACCTGATGATGGGGTCTCACTGGAGAAACTCAGGAAAGCACACAAGGAAACTAAGTTTATTAACCCAATTTACAAGGAGAAACCCATGAGTAATGCAAGAGAAGTAGCAGAGGACATGATCCTCAAGGCAAAGGAAATGGCAGCAGAAGGAGAACGCAAGCTGAAGGAACTGGAAGAGCCTACTTATTCTATTGGGGATAGGTTCAATAGTGCCAGAGGCGACAAGCACATGCTTGCTGTTAGTATGTCAGGAACTGGGGAGGTGTCAGTGGTCGATCTTGATACTGGGTGTCTGTATAGTGGTGCCAGAGAAGTACAGGACAATGGACGCATCACTCAGGCTGAGCTTGACCAGTTCCATGAGGGCACCCTCACCCGCTACTGGGACAACTGCACCAAGAAGTACACTGACGGAAGGGAACAGGGCATATCCGAGTTCCACGTTCCCTATAGTGACAATGGCCCCAGGGGTATTGAATGCAGGGTAAAGGATGGTGGTAATATAGAGTTGCAAATACAGGGGAGCCATTCCAGGTATTTTACATCTGGCGTGAAGCAGTTCAAATTACTCCACCAAAAACTTGGCCAGCTATTGAGGAGTATCTAATGCCCAACGACTTCTGCATGGGCTGCACAGGCCGCAGCAAGAAACAGATAAAGACCTGCGAGGATAAACACTGTCCGTTTTTCCCTGATCGCAGGGCTAACCTACCATGGCAAGATGCCAGAAAGAAGGTGAAGAGATGAAGAAGAAAAAGTTAGGACTACTAGAGGGGGCACTGTTGCTGCTCTTCGGCATACTGGCAGGCATGTGGATGTGGGAGGATCATCTGAGCAACAAGTACCTCAAAGCCACCCTACCAACACCCACTGCACAGTGGCAGGACCTGCATGGTGACAGCATCAAGTCCAGACAGGCATATGCAATCAGTTATTTCGTAAGTAAGGAGAATGCTAATGGCACTCAAACCACCCCCAACCCGTAAGGTAGCACCTGCCAGCAAGATGGCTCCGGCACCACCGAAGCAACCTGCCCCGGCTGCTGCTGTCAAGAGGACCCAGAAGACCTTCAAGGTACGGTCCGGCGACAGCACACCCAAGGGTAAGAAGATAGTCCTGTATGCTGATACAGGTATGGGCAAGAGTACCCTGGCATCCATAGCACCTAAGCCACTGTTCATAGACCTTGATCATGGCTGTGATGAGTTGCTGCACCCTGTTACAGGTGAGGTTATAGAATGTATCGAGGGTGTTGAGACTTATCAGGATACCAGAGATGTGTTGTCACAATTTAGCATTTTTGATAAGTACGAGACAGTGGTTATTGATAATGCTACTGTGCTCCAGGACTTGGCAGAACCTTATGTGTTCGCTACTGTGCCTGGACCCAGCAACAGCACTGTCACTAACATCACAGGCTATGGATTCAACAAGGGCTACAAGCATCTATACGATGCTATGAAGGCTGTCCTTGCTGACTGTGATGCACTGATCAACCGTGGTAAGAATGTGATTATCATAGCCCAGAGTATATCTAACAGGGTATCTAACCCTGGTGGTGATGACTTCCTCCGGGATGGACCCAGGCTGTATGCCGGTAAGCCATCTATCGAGAGTCTGTATTGTGAGTGGGCCAGTCACATCCTGCGGATAGATTATGCTGATATGTGGGTGAAGGATCGTAAGGTAACAGGTAAGACAACTCGGGTGGTGTACACCCAACCGGAGGTACATTTCCGGGCTAAGAGCAGGACGTTGAAAGATGATGTCATTTCCTTTGACAAACCTGCGGATGATTCATTGTGGACATTTTTATTTGAAGGGAATTAGTATGGCAGAGCATGACAAGAAGCAGGAACCCCCAAAGCCCCTGACCCTAGTAGAGGGGCTGGAGAAAACCAGGAAGCAGCTGGAAGAGACCAAGGATCGTATAGATGCCAAGATGATACTACTTGACGCAGCTATCAAGATAGTCAAGTCTGATGACGATGGTGGTATCGTGGCATTCCAGGATGTAATGAATGAATTTGGTAAGATAAAACATTAAGGAGAATTGGGATGACTATCAAGGAAAAATTAGAGGAACTGTACACCAAGGCTACCAAGGATAACCAGCTGGGAATAGCCCTGGATACTGTGAACCTACTGATGCGGCATGATCTCACAGACAGCTGCCCAAACTGTGGTGGCTCTGTAAATATGCCAGGTAAACCTGAAACAGAAAATGATTAAAGGAGAATTGGAATGAGTGCAATCAGCAGCGTAGGATTTTACCGTGGCAGGATTGTAGACCATGGAATAGGAACCACTGGGGATATGGAACTGCCCCAGTGGAATGCCAATTTATTGGCAATGGAAAAGTATGATGCAGAATCAGGTGAATGGGTAGACTGGACAGTGTATGAAGAATGCGAGACGCCAGCTTACCTGTGCCTCTTCAGTAAGAAACTGGAAGAGACCCTGAACCACACCCAGTTGCAGAAGGCCATAGCCTGGGACGGCTGTGACCTCGTTGAGTTGGCAGCTATGGACCTCTCCGATACCATCGTACAGTTCGAGGTAAGAGAGAACAAATGGACTCCTCCAGAAGGTGAAGAACGTATCACTCTGCGAGTTGACTGGATTGATGTATGGGATGCCACACCTGGCCGATCAGTGAAGAAACTAGACCCTGATGAGCTGAAGGCATTGCAGGCTAAGTTTGGCAAGAAGAAAAAAGCCAAACCAGCGTCTGCACCTAAGACAGTTCCCAAGGTACCAGCAGCTCCAGTAGTTACGAAGGCGGCTCCAGTAGCACCAGCTGCGGTAGAGGCACCCCGGGCACCAGGTGAGGTAAGGCAAGTGGGCAAACTCAAACCGGAGGCACCAGCCTCGGCACCGCCTACACCCCCGCCTGCTACAGAGACTATAGCCAAGGAACCTGTGACTAAGGAGCAGGCATGGGAGACCTGTGCTGAGATGAAGAGAGCTGATGTAACAGACTCCATGCTGGCTAAGACTTGGACTAAGACTATCAAAAAGATAGTCCCCAAGGATATGTCTGAGGCTGACATCACTGGTGAGATGTGGCGTGATATTCAGGATGAAGTGCTGGATGTAGTGTTCGCTAAGTCGCCGAGTAAGTAAAACGGACGTAACATGGTTCATGGAGTGAACCAGTCGATGGCTGGTCACAACGGCTTGGTAGTGTAGGGCAGTGGATGTGAGGCCCCTGGTTGGTTCGAGTCCGACCTGTCCTAGTGAGTGTGGTAAGCTACTGTCAGCACAGTTGCAACTGGTTAGCTTAAGAATTACCTAAGAGCCTGAAAATGCGGGCTAACACGTGTCGGGTAAGTAGCACACCACACTCTTTACTTATGAAATTTGAAGGGAGAGATGATATGCTTTACTTTGAATACAACCCAATCAGAGAGTGCACTAACTTTTGGTGCTGGCTGTGTAGTAGCTGGGCTTTCACCAATAGATTTGGAACTAATGAATGGGGTCACCGTTGCTTTGGACTCAGCATCTCTAATTTCAAGGATACTGACTAATGACCAAACGTAAACCAAAATTCCCAACCTGGTCCAAGAAACGCAACCTGATGGACTGGTACACAGGCCACCTGCGTAACACTACTCAGTACCCTGGCTTGTTACAGGTCTTAGCTGATGACATGGGTGTGTCGTTAGAGGCATTGCAGGCACTCAATATCGGATTCAACTTCGACCATTTCTGCTGGGCAATCCCTGAGCGTAACGAGAAAACAGACATCATCGGGATCGCAGAACGCTCCCCTACGGGGAAAAAGCTGATGTTCAAAGGCTCCAAGCGGGGCCTGACCTATGCTGTCACTGATACTACCAAGGGTGACAGGTATATATCAGGTGAGGGTAACTGGTCCAGGCTAGAGGGAACTGAATACCACTGCCCCCTGTGTGGTAAACAGGATGGATGCCTGCTCCCAACGAAGAGCATAGACAATCCAGTAGCTGCTATCTGTGTGCATAAGTCAGCTGGCTCTATCAAGCATCTCAAGTTGGGTAGTCTACATATCCTCAGACCAGAAGGGAATCTGTCCGGTCCAGGGTATGGACTGCTCAGACAGGGTGATAGTCCTATCCTGATACCCGAGGGCATGAGCGATGTTGCTGTTGCCTTTGATCTGGGGTTTACTGCGATTGGTAGACCAAGTGCCACTGGAGGAACAGGACTAGTTAAGAAGATGGTAGCTGGCTGTGATGTAGTCATTGTTGGTGAAAATGACGGGGGTGTTGGTGTTGATGGCATGAACGCACTGGCCATAGCACTCAGTGCTACCTGTAAATCAGTGGTCAAGATATTACCACCTGTTGGCTACAAAGACCTGCGTAGCTGGAAGAGCAGAACAGAACTCGACCATGATAGCCTCTTGGACTACATCAAGCGAGAGGGTGACAGTTCCAGTGACCCTGATATATTCACCTCTGATGTTGGCCAGATAATAGCCAGGACCTGGTTGGAACAGGAGAAAATAGAAGGTGGCCATATTATACTGCGTAACTATCTGAGTAAGTGGGTAGAATACACAGGTAACTGCTATGAGGACCTGGAAGAGAAGAACATGCGGGGCCAGTTGTACAGCTACCTGGAGGGTAAGAAGTTCGCCAGGGTCACAGCTAATGGTGATGTGATAATAGACGCTTACAAACCTACCAGGAGTAGGATCAACGACATCATAGACTCCTTGAATCAGTGGTGTCCTATCGCTGGCAGCGCACCCATGTGGCTGACTAAGGAACCTAGACCTGATCCTGTTAATTTGATAGCATTCCAGAATGGCATCCTGGATGTGAATGAGTATGTTAAGGGTAAGATAGTGATGCACAATCAGTCACCTGAGTTCTTCTCATTTGACATACTGCCCTATGATTTCAATGAGGATGCTGACTCACCACTGTGGGAACAAGCCAGCCAGGATATTTTCAATGGCAGGCCAGATGACATTCTGTTACTGCATCAGTGGTGGGGGTACAACTGTGTGCCCGACATGTCCCTGGATAGCTTCATGCTGTTCACTGGTCCTTCCAGATCAGGTAAGAGCACCATAGTGGAAACCATGCAAGCTGTGCTGGGCCACAAGCTCTGTGCCAGCACCAGTTTCCAGAGCCTGGCTGGGCAGTTCGGCTACCAGCCATTGGTTAATAAATACTCTGTCATCATGGCTGATGCCAGGCAAGCAAAGAAGGAACAGATGAACGCTGCCCTTGAGAAGCTCCTTACAGTAACAGGCGGTGATCCTGTATCAGTGAATCGTAAGGGTATCAAGGAGCTACCTACAGTCAGGCTCAAGTGTCGTTTCACAATAGCTATGAATGATATACCTATGTTCACTGATCACTCCCGGGCACTTGAGTACAGGATGCAAACACTGGCTTTCAAGAATTGCTATGTGGGTAGGGAAGATAGATCACTGAAGATAAACCTCATACGACAAGCCTCTGAGGGTAAGCTGATTAACTATGCACTACAAGGATTGAAAGACCTCAGAGAGAGAGGTAGATTTATCACACCTCTAAATTCTAAGATAGTAATACAACAATACCGAGAGTTGTCATCACCAGTTGACTCATTCGCTATAGACTGTTGCGAGATGGATATTGAAAAAGGATACACAGCAGTGGCTGATCAGGTGTATGATGCCTGGAGTGGCTGGTGTCTTAACCAGGGTAGACAACCTGGCCTGAAGGCACAGTTTAGTAAGTGGTTCCTAGCTGCCTGTCCAGGTGTTGTGAGTGAGCGTATGTGTATGGGTGGTCGCAGGCATCGGGTGTTCGTAGGTGTCAGGCTATCTGACTGGGTTACTAGTGAGTATATTGAAGGGAGATAGTGAGATGACTATGTATGAAATGGTCCTGGCTGAGAATAAGAGACTCATCGCCCAGCTCGCCAAGAAAGAACAAGATAGGATTTTCTGGCAACGTGATGCAGAGACTCTGGGCAGCATACAACAGGACCAACGAATTGAAATTAGGCAACTCAAATCAGAACGCCAAGAGGCCCTGAAGCACGGTGGGTTCGTGCCTTGGACTAAAGCCATGATGGTCACCCTTGAGGGGATTCCCAAGAAAGCACTTGACCTGATTGAGCAGTATGGGGATATTGATGGTGCCCACCATAAGCAGTGGCTAATTGACCAGATTGTTCAATGCCTCACAGATGACTACGGCAGCTGGGTATCTGAGTATGGACACACTTGGGACACAGGTATAGCACCATGAAACCAATCACCTGCAAAAACTGCATCAGCATGGCAGCTTGCTCCACTGATCTGAACAGTAAGTTCATAGTGCCAACCAGTGAATCACCTATGGCTTTAACTAAGGTGGCTAAGTTGAAAGTCCAGAACTTTATCTGGAAGAAAATAGCAGAGCTGTGTACTAATTATAAGGAGAAATGATATGAAGCTAAAATATAGATATATTGATTTTAGGACTGTGCTCTCGGGTGGTGTTGCATACACTATGCACAGCAAAAAGTCTGGCTCTTTTGTGGGAAATGTTTTTTATAGTGAACAGAGCAAGGGATTTGTCATCGAGATTATGGGTGGTGGTGGCTGGCAGCTAGATATTAAATGCCTACAAGACATGACAGATTTCATTGGTAGACTAAACAAGGAGAAAAAAAGATGAAAAAGTTACTAACATATACCTTGATAATAGTATTCTGTATGACAACAGGCTGCGGCTTCGCCCGGATAGATATGTGGACTCAGGACTTCTACGCATCAGCCACTGTGTTTACTTTCGGCAAAGAGATAGACCTGGGACCATATCATAGTGTCAATAATAGCATGAGTCTCTACACACCCTGGTTCCTGGGGAGTGGTGTGCAGGTGGGAGGTGGGAAATGAGATACATCAAGTACAACAAAACCTACAAGTACAAACTAGCAGAAGCAGAGCACTACAACCTCACCCCTTACCTGGGTAGGAATAAGCTGGTCCATGTAGGTGACTGGTTCGCACTGAATGAGGGTATGCTCATCATCTACAAGGGATACATCTGGGACGGGCCATCAGGTCCTACACTGGACACCCCCGACTTTATGCTGGGTTCCCTGGTCCACGATGCTATGTACCAGCTGATGCGTGAGGAGATATTGGATCAGAGGTTGCGGAAGGTAGCTGATCAGGTGCTGTACGACATCTGTATAGATGCTGGTATGCCCTGGTGGAGAGCACAGTATGTCTACTGGGCAGTTAGGATGTTTGGTGCGAAGAACGCCAGGCCAGGTGCGTTTGATAGTAAGGAGGTGGTGGAGGTATGAGTTATCCTGATTTAATCAATGGCTCCTTCGAGCTGATAGGTGCACCCTTCATCCTGCTGAGTATAATCAGGCTGCATAAAGATAAACAGGTGCTTGGAATAAACTGGGCGCACCCTGGATTCTTTACAGCATGGGGCCTATGGAATTTATATTACTACCCACACCTTGGCCAGTGGTATTCTTTCATAGGTGGAGTGGCTATTGTCATTGTGAACGCTGTCTGGGTGGCACAGATGCTGTATTATTCGAGGAAGACCCTATGACCCCACGCACCAGAGACCAGATGATAGCCTACATCCAGGCTAACCTGATGCACACCACAGCAGCCAGTGCTGTTAGGGATGGATCAGTGGAGTGGCTGGGCGGGTTCAGTAAGGTGTTTCCATCTGATAAGCCAGGCTGGATACTGAAGGCTGTGTCCAGGTTCAAGAAGACCTGGTATGTAGGTGTGGCACCTGATGGTAAGTTCGGCGTGAGGATCAGTGTGATACCCGAGGTCCTGTGGGAGGATTACGAGGGTGGTACCAGCGTGTTGTACTCTGGTGATAGGCCAGAGGTTTATTGTAAATTCAGAGAGATTAAGAAAGAGAGGATGTAATGGAGATCAGAACATTAGACTGCATAAGCACAGGAGAGTTCGATATAGCTATAAGGGTAGACAAGCGAGAGGTATATCAATATGTATCAGCTGCTGAACTAGCTAGGACCATTCGTGATATGTTAGCTGAGAAGATAGCCCAGAAATTGTTTGAATCAGTCGAGCCTAAGCTCATTGACTTGATCAAAGGAGACCAAGATGGCCAAGGATAACCTAATCCCCCTAACCGAAGTACCAGACATCCTGGTGAAGCACTTCGGAGAGGTGAGGAGCAGAATGACCGTGTACTACTGGGCCAGAGAGGGTATCGGTGGTACGAAACTGAAATCAGTCCGTAAGGTAGGTAGGTTGTACACTACTATGGATGATCTGAGTGCGTTTGTAGGAGGGATATGATGGGTGAAGCCGCTGAGAAACGAAGGGAATTGGAGTTAGCAAAAGGTAGGTTTAAGGTTGAAGAATTGACAATGGAGGCCGAGATATGCAGGACTGAGAACGCTTACACTGTAACGGTAGGAGAGTTAAGGGGTCTTATGTCACAACATAGGCATGAAAGAGGAAGAGAGTATACAGCCTGCCGATTGATAGCAGATATTATTGAACTATTTGAAACCCACTAGGAGCATTCAAATGACCCACATAACCATAATCCACAAAGACACTAAAGACGGAGTCCTGTACATCAACCTGGAGAAACCAAAGGACTACAAGCACACTATCCTCTGGAGCCATGGTGGTATGTACAGCTTGGTGCCCTTGGCCAGGATACAGAACATGATTAGAGAGTATCAGGATAGACTGCTGTTAGACGGTGAGCCAGAGTCATGCCTTGCAGTGCTACGCTATGCAGACTGCATACCAGTGATGCCTGATGTGGCTAAGGCTTTGATAGGAGAAACCCCATGACCCACCATAAAAGTACAAAATCCTGGACACTGCCTATAGGGATAATCATTGTGTCTTGGGGTAATATAGGTTGGACTATCAGAATTAACCTATGGAAGTATACTATAGAAACAAAACTACACAGGTGGCCTAGTAAGGAACCACTACTTTCATGCTATCATGGTCTACATTATCTACTGCCCTGCATTGTAAGGAACATAGGTGGGATATACGGGACACCACACGATGACTTCCACTTTAATTCATTGGAAATATGTTGGTGGTATTTCAGATGGAAGTTATTTGACCATTAGGGCTTTGATAGGAGAAACGATATGATACCAGAAAAAACACTCAAAAAATTAGGTGTTAAAAAGATTGGTACTAGCGTGTGCAATGCTGGCACCAAGGATAAAATCAGAACACAGACATTCAGCCTGGAGCTTTCTGCTGATATACTCGGCCCAGAATGGAATACCATGAGTGAAAAGGACTCAACCGAGGTGCTCTATATGAGGTATAGGTACCACCTGGATGTCTTGTTCCAGGACCTGCGTTAGGCACTTAGCCTCAACGTAACCGCAGCGGTAGTGATAGCTGTCATCAGCATCAGGACGAATGTAACCCACACTGGTGGTCGGTTAGCCAGCTTGTATAGTTCCTTGATGTCATCAGTGTTACGTTTGATCCTTGATTCCTCTGTACATGGCGTTGGCATGGCTAACTCCCTCTCGCTGATTTGAATTTCTTTTTCTTGAATATGCCACCTTCATAAACGAAGATACTTTTCAGGTCCTTCCTACCAGTCCATACATTTTTAAGTTCTCTGTATGACAGGTTGCCAGGGATAAATGTTCTAGCATTCAAAAGGAACAAACGTCTTGCAGATTTTCTCGCCCTTGCGTCCTTACTTGCGAACATCTTATAGAAATTCGTTATCATCTTAGCAAATGGTGGCCAGTCTTCCGGGGTTACACCTCGCATGTAGCTACCACCATAGCCTAGCGTGGTGAGAATAGCACCACCAATTATCATATACCTGGCCCAACCTAGTCTCCTACTCGGTGGTATCTTCTGACCATAACCAGTCCTACCAGTAGAAAGTCTTATGAGTGCCTCACGATGAAACTTGAAGAAGTGATTCATCCACCATGATTGTAGCCTGGTGAACGGAGTAGCAGACTTGACCCTGAAAATACCAGGCATAGCCATGGGTATATAATGATACTGAGTTACACTGGCACCAAAGACCATCTCCTTTTCCAATTTCTTTAATTCTGATTCATAATAGAATCCCTTATCCTCTGTGTAGGTCCTCTTAGGATCAGCCCATTCATACTCTGCATACTTCTTATTGGTAATCAGGTCAGCTGTATCCCAGTAAGCTGTTCTCATAGCTCTCCTGGCATTACCCATAGCAGTCCATTGGAACGGAGCCAGCCACAGTTTGCCCAGTTTTCTTAGTGCTGCGACAGGCAGCTCCTCAAAGGCTGTGTAGCTCTTGAGAAACAGGTTAGTTTCATCCAGCTGGCCTAGTTCGGTAGCGTCTATCCTAGCACCCTCAGTCATCAGACGTTTGAGAGTGGCATCCATTCTACCATAGCTTTTGACATTAGCCTTGAATGTATAAAGGGCCAGGTTCTGTAACACCTGGAATTTATTCCTGATGAGCTGCTTAGGTCTCCACCCCAGGACTCCATATATTTGCAAACGGCCTACAGCTCTTACAGCTCTAGTGAATGGTGAGGCTCCTATAGTCCTACCAAAGGGCAGTAAAGCTCTGTTGAGCACGGCACCGAAGCTGGAGTCCTTAATCAGCCTGTTCCACTTGAGGTCTGTATCAGTAGCCTGACCTTTGATTACTTGGTTCAGGTACTGCTCTGTCCACTTACGAGTGGAAGCAGGGATGTCTTTAGCTACCAGGTCCAGTTCAGCCTTAGCTGCATCCAATGGTTCAGCTAGGTAGATTTCCTTGAGTGCTGTATGCAGCATAGACTTCGTAACACGTCCCAGGTCCTTGGAGTAGATGGCATCCAGCTCTTCAGCGAGCTGACGTTGGAACTCCATGGAATTATATATCTTAGCTTTGAACTTCTCCCGAGATTGAAACGATAGGTCCTTGGGTATGGGGAACTGCTGGTCTATGATGTCTCTGGCTACACCCTCATAGATATGCCTGACGTATGCCTTACGGTTGGGGATGGTCGGCATACCCCTACGGATTCTACCATCGTTCTCTAGCTTGAGCAGCTGCTTAGTCATAGCCCTGAAGTAATTGAATATCTTCTTCTCATCCATGGATAGGCTATCAGGTGGTAGTTCATTCTTATCAAGCAGATCGAAGAACTTCTCCACAGCTTTAGTAGGCCTGTTCCTTATCCTGGCTCTAGCTTTTTCATTTAGAGTAGTACCAGCCAGGTCATTTATCTTCTTGATCTGGAGGTCTACTTCTCTAGCTCTATGGGGAAATTCAATGTCAAACTTCTGTTTTGCAATCTCTGATGCTTCAGTTATGAACTTCACACCCAGTCTCTCAGCATAGTAGTTCTGACTGGTGAGGTGCTCACCAAACCCCTTGGGTTCTCTGAATATGTGAGCAGGTTCCTTAGCTACCTTAGCACCCTTGGGCAGGTTACCAGTAGGGATACCACGCAGCTCATCGTACATAGCAGCCACGACCTTGTTCATCTCAGCTGTGGTCATCTTGCCCATGGACTCTTTACCAGTGATCTTCTTGTTGAACGCCTTACGGGTGTCCTCATCCCAGTTCATGCTCTTAGGCAGAGCGTGTCCATGCTTGATGGCTTGACCCCTGGTGAGCTTGCCGTCCTCTACTGTATCAGGTACTACCTTATCAGCCTGTTCAGTCTCTATGGCTTCAGCCTTGCCTACCTGCTTAGTCTGTGCAGGTGATGGCTCTGTTATCTCCCACTCTGAGGGTTTGGCTAGGGGCTTAGGTTTAGCCGCCTGTGGCTGGGCTGCGTCCTCAGCTACCATCTCTTGCTCTATCATTCTCAACTGGGCATCAACATCCTCTGGCACACCCTCTGCTATAGACTCCTTGATCAGCTGATCACCAACTCTGGCTTCCTGTGCTCCTGGTTCCTGGGCCTGCTTAGCTAGTTCCTTCAGTCTGTCCATCTGTGGGTCCTGCTGCTGTGCCTCTGGCACCTTGGCTATAGCAGTGGCCTCTGCGGCGGCTGGGGTAGGAGCTTCACCTGGTAGGGCTAGACCTCTACGCCTTGGGCCTCGATAGACTATATCAGGATCAGGAGTGAAGTTCTTCATAGCCTGTACGAATCTTCGTTCTGATTCTCTAGCTACATGCTTGAGTACGACCTTCTCTTCTATGGATAAGTCCTTCATGGTCTTACCCTGGCCATGAACGTACTCTATAGTTTTCCTGATGAAGAATTTCTGTGGGTCTTTACGTATAGTGTCAGCAAGGCTAGGGAACTTCTTGGTAAACTCTATCACTACCTTATGTCCTGCATTAGCCATTGCTTTACCAGCAGGTGACTTAGATATAGCCCTGAGTACAGGCTTACTAGCTGAACTCAATAGGCTGAATGCTCCACCTAGCCCGAAGTCAACTATAACACTCTGGGCACCTTCATATTGGTAATCAGTTTCTGGGTCTATAATCTCTGCACCAAACTTGGACATTTCCCTACCAAGTTTAGCCATTGCAAATTTCTGTCCACCAGCAAGAGCTTTACTCAACACATTTGTATCTTTGGGACCAGCACCTTGGATACCGCCAGCAGTTTTAAGACTACCTGAGAACTCAGCTAGTCCTGTAGCAGCTTTAGTAAATCCTGATGGGTCATATCCCATAGCCCAGTCCATAGCTTGATCAAGGTTCATTTCCTTGACATCTTCATCCCATATATTATCAGGTGTGACTCGTTTTATAGCAGCCCATGCTACATCAGGTGTGCCTAGTAATCTACCCTTAGTGAACTTGGTGAAACCCCTTATTGCTGGGTCTGCCACAGTGTGTAGAGTCCTGTCTATTTTCTCCATGCGGCTGGCATCAGGTGGTAGTGGTAGTCTTCCTTCTCCTGGTTTACCAGTGAAGAAGTCACCTATCTTCTGGGGCACAGTTCGTTCAGGTGCTGCTCTAAAGGCTGGCATATCAGGATCGAATGGCTCAGGCGGCTCCATATCCAGCAAGTCATCCAAGGTACGAGTAGGCTGTGCCACTCTTTTAGGTGGCTCCATCTGTAATAGGTCATCTAATGTGGGCACTAGTTACCTCCTAGGGCTGTATCGATCTGTTCTTCAGTCCAACCTCTTTGTATCAGCTCTGCTCTCTTAGCAGCATCCTGTCCCTGATCCTTCACCCCCAGCACATGCTCAGCCATAGGTGAGGTGCCAGGGTAACGCCTGGCAGGGTCTATCATCCTGGAAGCAGCTCCTGTGAGTCCACCCTGTTGTGATGCCCGGGCAGCTCTTACTTCACCACTGGATGGGTCCCAGTCCCAGTTAGTCATCTGACTAGCATTTGTGTCGAATAGTTCATCAAGCTGTGCTCTCCTGGTCTGTCCCATGCTGGGGTGCCAGTAGCCTCTATCAGACTGCCACTGTTTATAAACATCAAGAACCTTGGTCTGGCTCTTTACATCTCTGCCGAACCCACCCTTATACCAAGGTGCATCTCCCTTGACATAGTTGGCCTTCAGGTCCTCTTCAAGATTAACAAGGGTAGAGGGCATGTAAGCCATAGCACCTGCACTCATGCTCGGGAATGCAGCTGACCCCACAGCTTTGGGCAGTACTATCTTTAGCTTCTCTTGCCTGAGCATATCAGGTGATAGATTCCCATACTGCTCCAGCTGTATCAGCATAGCACGTTTTTTCTGTATGCCCTGATATGCTTTCTGGCCCTCGCTACTGTTCATCTTGTATGTCCGTTGCAGCTGTTGTACCTGTTGGTCTAGTACATAATCAGCAGAGTCTTGGTACTCTCTCCAGTCTTTAGTTTCCTGGGGAGAAGGAGGTCCGAATGTACCAGGAGCTGGTCTACCTGGGCCTTCTCTGAACCAAGTGGGCATGTCTCCTGAAGTGGACCCTGCACCTCGTTGCTTAATCATTGCCTGATGCTCTAGCATGGTGCTCCTGGGCATACTCCCCCCACCTTCTAGATTCACTCGCTTAGAAGGCACATAAGAGGCTTTTACTCTGCTCCTAGGCAGTCTTGCGGATGGTATTGTATTAGGCATAGTTCTACTCCATTATATCAGGGTCATATGTTACAGCTTCTTGGACTAACCTGGCTTTACCACGGTTGTAAATAGTTATTGCATAGTCCCTCAGCACCTTAGTGAACCATTCCTTATCTGTCATGCTGTTGACCATAACAGGATTGTTCGGGTCAGAAATATCCAGAATCCTAGGCACTGGTTTCGCAGCCAGGAACCCAGTTCTGAAGTCAGCTACCTTAGCAGCTGGTATGGTCAGGGTGATCACTACATCCCCGGGGGCTGCGAATGCCATAGGAATGATAATAGCTGCTAGTGCTGTTATCAGGATTAACTTTTTCATTTTATGTTCCTTCCCCTATTTTGTCTGATAGATATTCAATGTGATAATCGAGTACTCTTGCATCTGTTGTATAGTCATCTGTACCGCCTGTACCGTCAGCGTCTCTAAATAGCCTAAGCAGTATGTAATCCCCTGCAACAAATCCAGTTGTAACCAAGCTGACCTCTGCGGATTCATGTGTTTTTTTATCATTAGCCGGAGTTCCTGTGGTTATGGATGTTTGCGTATAAGCTATTGTAGTACTGCTAAAATTGAAATTATCGCCGATAGACTGCTTCTGATACTCAACTCCCCAGACAACACTTTCCGCAGATGCAGGAGCAGTGTCCACAAAGAAATCAAAATGGACATGGATTAGTCCAGCAGCTGCGTAATCGTGGGAAAGTTCCAAATGGAAATATACACTTTCGTCCGTGGAGGCATTAAAATCATGGGTTGGGAAGCCAGCTTCTAAGCCTTCCCCAGGAGGATTAGCAGATGGCCTAGTAGCAAGAACAGGTTCCAAGTCTATGCTTCTTAGTACCCTTGCCGTGCCTGCCATAGTCTGTAAGCCTGTGGCAGAGATCAGAGTCTCATTCCCTGCGTCATCTCCAAACCCGGAAGTTCCAACTACCTGCAACTTGGTATCAGGGGTTGATGTGTTAATCCCAGTGTCGCCTTGCAGATAGTTCACTGCGGTTCCAGCCTGGTAGATACCGAAGTCGATGTTGGACCCTTCATCAAGGTATAGCATGTAAGCTACACCCCCGAAAGTCCCATCAAGGTCTACATCTATATATGTTCCATAGGCGTTGCCAGCTATTTCATTGCCACCAGCTTGATCAATCTCGGCGTACACAGCATATGCGTTGCCCCATATTTTCCCTCCGAATAAATCAACAGTAGAGTTTACCCCATAGAGATGCCTCGGATTACCAGTAACTCCGACATCACCATCTGTTATCGAGGCTAGCCCACTGACACCGTACATATTCCCAACAGCACCACCAGCCTGGTCGAGTTCCACATCTCCTCTGAGGCCCACTATTTCATCATTCTGGTCTGTAGCACCACCAACCTTAGACAAACTTGCCAGCACACCCCTTATCGGGCCAGTTGTTGTTACACTCTCAGCGGCCCGGATAAGATTCTCTGTACCTACACCTATGCCCACGCCAAGATGCTCAGTTATATGCACATCGCCATTGACAGTAAGTAAACTAGTGGCCCCGTCAAGCACCAGCAGGTCAGTGTCTACACCCTGTCCAATGTTTACAGCAGTACCCTTCAAGCATATATCGCCTGTGGCTGATATTTGGAGGTAGTTGGTTGTGCCACCATCGCCAAAGACAGATACACCATTGACCTCAAGCATATCAGTTGGAACAGTTGTATCGCCCAGCCTCAAATTGCCTACGTGGTATGAGTTACCACCTGCTATGGCCAATGCCCAGTTCACTGTGGCTCCAGATACAGCCTCAAGTTTCATACCATAATTAACATCTGATACACCCGTTATGGCCTCTTGGTAATAGCCATAGGTTTCTACATCAGCATTGGCTTGCAAGGAAGCAAGTCCTACAGCGGCGTTATAAATACCATAAGACCTCGCTATTAAGTTTGTGCCACCAGCAGTAAGAGTAAATGCAGACGGCTGGCAGGTTATATGCACCCCGTAATAAATTAGTTCAAACTCACCGGGGTCTGCATTGTTTGTAATAGATGGTTGCCCTGATACCCCTATCCTTGCACCAAAGATACCGAAATCGTTGTTCCTATCCCCTATTACCAGTGTGGGGTTAAAAAGCGATTCTACATCTATCGCTGCACTGTTCAGGAGGAATGCCCTTGGGTTAGTATTAGTGTTTATGGTCGAACCACCTGACACGCTTGCTTGGTACTGGAGTCCAATGTTTTCCATCCTCATAGTGCCAGTACTAATCGCCCTTGTTATGTCGCCACCAATAGTGGCAGAACCGAACATGCCAGTATGAGTAAAGATACCAGATGCACCAGTGGATGTCCCAGCGGTAATGTCGGTATTTAGGAGTGCATTAACTGTTAATCCCCGGTAGAAAATACCAGCATTTATATCAGTAGTTGTCCCATCGTATATAGTCTGAAAAGTGTTGCGGAAGTTTGAAACCGTTAAGTCTGGGTCGGTTATCGTTACATCACTTTCAAATTCAAAAGCACTTATCAGGTCAGTCGCCACCGTTATAGCCAGCGTGGTCATATCCCGGTCGAAGTCGAACTGATCAACAGAGCCATCGTATGAGAAAGTACCGTGGTTTGTAAGCGTGTCAAAGATTAAACTCTGGGCAGTGTCTGTATTATCGCCCAGCGTGAGGGTGTCGCCTTGTACCATTAAAACGCCACCGAGCGTGGTCGAGCCGGAGCCACTCTTAAAAAAAGAACCGTTTCCAAGGAACTCATAGTCAGGGTTATCTACGGGGTTCCCAAAAAACATATGTGGGGTCGGTGTGGGGTCTATAACGAAGAAATTATCAGTGGCGTTTTTGATAACCAATGTATTTATGCCGTCCCGAATAATTATAGTCTTCATTCCGTCCGACCAGTCCTGAGTACTCGTGCCTTTCCAAGCAAAGTCGGTATCAAAGCCATTGCTCGTGGGGCTGAAGGATATATCCCCTGTTACCACAGTGCCAGCCATAGTATCAGCGATCAATGAGTCTATATTAGCTACACCATCTATGTACAGGTCCTTCCATTCCTTAGACGCTGATCCCAGGTCCAAGGTGTTGTCAGCACTCGGTACAGAGTGTGAGTAGTCCGTACTAGGCAGAACTGGACCAGCCACCATACAGAACAAGAGCAAATATATAAGCAATCTCTTCATTAGACTGGCCTCTCGAATTTGAACGCAGGAGTCCATACACTGGATAGGATAACTTGAACCTCTAGGTTGTTGCCCACCTGTGTAACTCTCCATGTGCCTTCAGGATACACCCCTGCACCATCAGGTGGTCCAAAGTACCAATCACCACCCGATACCAGACCAGGGATGATCTGGGAGAGCAGTCTGTTGAAGCCTCGCTCTACAGCTAGCCAGTCTCCAGGCACTATATGTATAGCATATTGTAGATTTTCAGCAACTGGCATTAGCGTGGGTACCTTGCATTCATCTGTTCAGTTTTACGTAGATGATCCTCTATAGCATTCCATGATCCACCAGCTCCTATAGAGAATGTCCTAGGAGTGGCCTGCCCTGTAGCTGCCATGTTCCCCATATAAGAGTTTAAGAATGGATTCGTCCTACTGGATGTAGTCTGTGCCCGGGTTCCCATCATCTGTGACAGCATAGAGAGCATCTGATTGAGGAACCCCACACGCTGATCTTCTATATTCGCAAACGCTGTGGTTCTGTCTTTACCAACTCTAGCCTTATTGCCAGAAGCCATACTACCACTGCTCATACCAGATCGTACATTGGACAAGTTCATGCCAGCTAGAGTCTGCTTAGACTGTTCCTCTACCATCCCCCTCTGGCCCTTGCCATAGCCACCACCCACCTGGAACATGTTCACAGCCTGTCGCAGGGGGGACAATGCCTGATCGAACTGTTCATCACCCCGAGCAATATCTGACCTCCACTGGTTACGCCCTGTTTCATATACACTGGTTAAATCAGGCATTAGTTTATCCTCCCACTTGGCTTGATATTTGCTATAATCTTTTCTATGCTCCAGCCTTTAGCAGCTGTGTCATTACCCAGCCTTACAGCTATGGCACCGTTCTCTATTTTCTGTCTAATGGTTGGGAACAGGTTATCACCAGAGAATGTCCTGGCTATCGAAGGTGCTGCTCCTGCTATGATATTATCTACTAGTTCCTCTGCTGTCTCTGCACTGAATAATGATACCTTCAGCTCTGTTGTATCAGTGCCTGTTGTAACTGACAAGCTAGATAGCTTGACCTTACCCCTGGCTGTCTCTGGGTCTGTTATAGGCCCTATGAATGCCCAGCTATCTATTGCATTGCTGCCATCATCAGAGTAAGTATCATCATCGAACTTCCTGATGTACCCGTCCTGCCCACCAGCTAGCAGGAGTCTCTCATCCTTACGTCTGGCATTGAAGTAGTGCAGAGAAGCAGGCAGGTGATCAGCGTTGTAATCCTCTGGGAATATGCCACCTGTCCTGAGATCAATCCAGAAGATAGTGGACCATCCTCCATCCATTTGTGTTACTGATATGAGTATCCCGTACCTGTCTTTATCGTAGGCCATAGCCACTCTATCAGTACGTCTATTCAAAGCCATGTCTCGCACTAATCTGGGAGCATGTTGCTTGGTTATATTAACAGGTGCCTGTGCATTGACAAGGGCCTCTGCTGATATAGAATAAATACCATCACTACCCATGAAGTAAAAGTTCTCTTTATCATCCCAACAGAACGATGTATTGCTAAAGATGCCTGTAGTCTTGGATACCCTGGTAAGGATACCACCAGCCACAGGGTCACTACGTAACACCCATACCTCATTGACACACCCGAAGACCAAGTAGTAGTCCTTATAAGGTGCCATAGCTGTGATCTCATCACCCACCAGACCAGCCTCAGATGTCTGACTGGATGCAGCAGAGCCTACATCAGACTGTGATACCTGTATATCCTGCGGATCACCAGCTCTGGTAGCGAACCACTGATGAGGGCTGGTAAGATTGTTCATAAAGATACGCCCAAAGGCCAGGGCCATGATGTTGGACCCACCATCAGGGAACGTGCCCTTCTGTGTGTAAGCACCAGTACCTGCTGTAGCTGTCCACAGCATCCAGGGTAGCCAGTGTGGTGGTGCCACTACTGACAGATGCCCCTCAGTGGTTTGGGTTACTGTGACAGCAGTAGTACCACCCATAGACTCTGCTATGCTGATAATAGGTGCATCACCATAGGTAGTTGCGAATGTTATAGTCAAGCCACCAGTTCCAGCACTGAATATGGTGCCACCTACAGTCACTGTGCCCACAGTTGTGAGCAGCTCGAATGCAGTTTTGATAGCTGTAGTAGTAGCATCATATGCTATGCTAGCTGTAGTCTCACCCAGGAATGTAAGTGTAAAAGTACCACTTGTAGCTGTTATATCAGGTGTCAGTGTTTGTATCTCTGCCACTACAGTATCCATAGTAATCACTGAAGCAGAATCAGCTCCAGTTATGTTATTCGTTGCATCAAATTCAGTAGTACTAGTGCGATAGATGAGGTGTACATTACCGAGACCCCTGGCTACTACTGCACTGGCAGTAGCTGTGGCCCCGGAGGTACCACCTGTTATTACACCAGAGTTATTGAATGTGCCGAAAGTTTCATAAATATATAATAGCGTTGTGCCATTAGCAACTGTCTTTACTGCATATCCTCTAGCCAGAGAACCAGCTTGAGTGAGTAGTTCACCCTTCTGGAATGGTCCACTAGCTATAGCCCCGACAGTTACCCTTAGATCAGGTCCTTCTATATAAATGCCTACAGCCCCGGATGTAACCTGTGTGACTACCTCACCTATAAATAGGAGTCCATTGGCGACACCGTTGATCCGTGTGTTCACGAAGTCCATCTTGTGGTAGCCATTGTTGGATGCAGTCCTACCATCAGCGAAGAACATAGTCTGATACGCAGCCTGCATAGCTACATAGCCATCAGTATCCAGGTCTCCAGCTGTGAAGCCTTTTCGGATGTCTAAGAGGTTTAATGTTGGCATTTATAAATCTCCATAATATATTTTTCCTTGGTCTGATACTACTACTAGCTGCTTGTGGTATCTGCCACCACCGGCAGAGGACAACGCAGATGGGTCCAGCCAGGCACCTGTTGACTCTTTCCACACTGTGTCTGGGTCGTAGTTATCCCTTCGTGACTCTGGGAATCCATATACAGGATTGCTGCCACCACCACTACCATCGGCTGCTATTATGTTTATCGGGTAGTAGACACGCTGTGTTTCTGTAACTAAATTTGTACCATCTGGATAACTTAACGTCCACCTGAATCCTAAATATGCTAGCAGGAACTCACCTGGAGTAGCATCTTGAGCTACAGTGAAGGTCCCTGTCCACAGGTACTTTATCAAATTCTGGGTGGTGCTGCCCGGTATACCATCATGTGGCCCATTTCCGCCTAAATTAGAACCCTTGGATGCTGTAAAAGTAACATCATCGTTCATTAAATTAGGTGAGTCCCAGGTAGTATAATAGCTACCTATATGCACCCCATTATCTGACACTGATATAAAATCATCGGCCAATGAGTAAGTAGAAAATAACAGCTTTGTAAAACCAGTATAAGATGAAGTCCCAGAACCTGATGGGTATAGTGGGTACAACCCATGAAATCTATAATCTGATGTTGGATTTACAAAATTTATACTAAAAAACCATTGGTACTCAAACCAGGTAACTGTGTAAGTACCACCCTGTTGCCACACACCATCATTCTCTAGTGATACCACACGTTCAGAAGAATCAGGTATAAATGGAACTTCATAAGCCATTACAAGTCCCCATAATATATCTGTCTATCACCCACTACCACTAGCTGCCTGTGGTACTGCCCACCACCTGCTGTAGTAAGAGCTGATGGTGTAGTCCAATTGCCATTTCCAGAACCTCCAGGAGCATTAGGGTCCCACACAGCGTCAGGATCATAGTCTACGGGCCTGCCCTTTATCCAGATTGCGGGGGCTGATGCACCAGCTGCCACTACTTCTATAGATTGTTTTATCCTAAGATATTCAGTGGTAATTGTCCAATCGCTCCCTGATATAGCGAACCTGTAATAACCACCATATAGAATATAGTAAGTTCCTTCTACTATATCAGCTGGCAGAGTTACACTATAAGTAACATCTACAGCGTAATCAGTATCCCCAGATATTACATCAGGAGAACTATTATTATACACTGTGCTCGAACTATCCAAGGCCCAAGTAACTGTAGCTACTAAACCACTAGAAGATATATATGGGTCAGAATTAACACTTTGTGTGTAGGGCACATTTTTTAGAACATAACTTGGTTCGCCTGCTTCTGTGAACAGTAGCCTCTTAGAAGCATTAGTCTGTATAGTATTATGGAATCCCAATATCTCATAGCCCCATTGTTCTATCCAATCGGGCAACCCAGGCTCTGGATCATGTGATCCCTGTGAATAAATAACAGTGTAGTGCCTTGCAGATATAGAATATGTCCCACCTGGTTCCCACGCACCATCATTCTCCACAGCTGTTATCCTGGTAGCAGGTGGGACACTGGGATTAAAATATAAGTCACTAGCTGCCATTACGCAGGCTCCACGTATGTTGTGGCTATCTCGCCAATAAGGATCACAGGATTATCCCCTACTACTCTGGTGGTGTACGCCTTCACAAGAGCAGGTCTCTGCCCACCACGCACACGTTCCTCTTCTGTATCGAATGAGCGTACATTACGCAGTGAAGGAGAAGTAGAGGGGGGCTGATCTTTCACAGCCACCCCCTCGTGTAATCCCTGAATTGGAAATTGTAGGTTCATCTATGCCCTCGCTGTTCCACTAGTTGTGTTGAATACAAGCAACCTCATCCAGTCTATAGTTAGTGCAGACTGGATAGTGTCACCTACGTTGTCCACGGCTAAAGTTGGACAGATAACAGCATCAGGTATGCCGTCATCCCCACCACCGTCAGCATCGGTAACAGTCGCTACCAATACACCCTTGTGATAGAATTTAACATAGTCACCAGCAGTATTACCGTTACCAAAGATATGGATGCCCCAGTTTTCAAACTCATCCTTATCAGAATCAGCAATAGTCGTGCTAGATGTGGTTACATTAGTGCCGTCACATGCCTGATGGCCCACGGCAGCAGTACCCATGCCCTCATCTCTAAAGAAAACTGCATGGTCGGTATTTGTGTTGATACTGGCCGTGAGAGGATCAGTAGTAGAATCATCGTGCAGACCTATTAAAAATGCACCAGTATCCACGCCAATCTTAACTCTGGCTTCAAAGTAAATATGTGTGCCTACACCAGGCTTACACTGCATATTAACCCAGGCTAAGTTAGACTGGATGTTAGCTGTGTTGGCAGCATTGTCAAGCACCATGACTCCACCAGCCACAGACGGATCATCTGTAAATGTACCTGAACTTGAAGTTGTTAATGTGGCACCTGTTTCAACAGCAGTAAGTGAGTTGAGGTAGTCCTCAAACATAAAGTAGCCCTTACCTGGGTCCATTATAACCTCAAACAGTGGTGCATCATCCCATAACAAAGGACTCGGCCCGGTATCGTCAGCAGCAGTTGCCATCTCTAGTGTTGCCAGCTTAACAAAGTTCGGCGATGCGTAGGTGCCTATATTGACATAGAGTGTGTCACCATTAGTGTCATTTACCTTGTGATAAATACACCCCTCAGCATAAGTACTTGCTGTGGTAGGTGGTGCCGCTGTCCCATAGAAGTCCAGGATACCATCCTCTGATTCATACATATTCCAAAAGTCTGCTGTTCCTGCTGGTGCTGGTGTCATGTTGTGATGATCATATGCTAGTTGAAATCTTGTTTGCTGTCCCATAATCGTCTTCCTTCCCGCAATCCGTAGCTTATTCGGCCTACCTCCGTGTTACTTGCCTACAAGTCATTGTCATTTGTAACATCTGACCAGATACGCTCTCGCCAGACTTTCCCATGTAAGTTCGTTGTTCCTAGTCTCCTGGGTGCTCCCCTGGCATCAGCTTTATGCGCCATAGGTAACGCTTTCTTGGTGTACTTCTCCATCCAATCTCTATCTACATCTTCCTCTTCCTGTTCAAGTTCTGCATAGCAAGCAGCTAGTATGACCTGATCGAACTTAGCACCCGCTGGATGTTTGTTGTTCGCCGGTTCTACTGTATAGATACTGTTAGCAGCGGGGTTTGTGCCCCCAGCTGAACCATCGACTTTGAGCCAATCAGCTACAGTGAACACTCCCGTGGAATTAACAAAGTCTGTAACCACAGCATAGCTGCCCTTGCCTGTGTCATCAATTATCCTACATACCCAGCCATTAAAGTAATCATCACCCTCTTCCCTTGTAGTATCTGTCAGGGTTGTGGCCGCACCGCCAGTTGCTATACCAGACTCCATATCTAGTTTATCAAATATGACCCGATAGGGCCACTGGAGTGTATCATTCTGAGAAGGCTGAGGATCAAGGATAAGCTCATACCTACGCTTAGCTCCTAGTTGCCCAGACTGTGGTTCATATATCCTGATAGCAGCATAGAACGGATGCCCAGTAGTTACATTAACAGACCTTCTATCTCTTATCACAGCCTCATGTACCCACTCTATGTGAGTAGAATGACCTGTATCCTTAGAGTATTCAATGTTACCAGACACCTCACCAAGATAATTCTCTGGTAGGGGGTACCTGGCTAGGTCACCATCTATAGTCTCGTACTGAGTGATAGCGAATGTGTCAGTGGCAGCAGGAGTTGCCCCTCCTGTATTACCATACTGATCCAACCATGCTGCTACTGTTATAACACCACCACTTGCTGTGTAATCGGTTATCTGAGCATAACTACCTGCACCTGTTCCTATGAGTACAAATACCCACCAGGTGTTGAGGTCATCATCAGCTGTGTAAGTATCCTCTAAGGTTGCATCAGTAAGTGAAGTAGAATCAGCTGAATCTACAACACCCTCCGTTCTGGTACCACCTATGACAACTGACTGTACCCTACTCCTCCATCTCCAGCCTGAGTTAGGTGCATCAGCTACGAACATCCTGATACCATCGTTGGCTATCTCTTTAAGTGTCTCAAGGTCACGAATATCTACAGGCACCATGTTAGACGAAGTGCCAGCTGTGCCATGATAGGCTGTACCATTCTCTTTGGCCATCCGCTGGATGATCTGTGGGAACGTGAGTACTGAAGTAGGCTCTGCCATTATAACTCCTTAAACTATTCCCCGGGGGTAAAACCCCGGGGAATAGAACAGTCTCTAAAATTCCTGGGCGATACGAACCCAATCAATCTTCAAGTTGTCACCATCTTCACCAGTTGCACCACTTGTGGCTGTTATCATAACATCCATATTGGTATCACCAGGCCAATTAGCATTGGTTGTGGAAATATCTACAGCTGCGGCATCACCTAAATCCACACCATCTTTGAAGAACCTTATCTTGATGGAAGAGTCATTAGTGGTTACCTTGAAGCCAATACGTACATAGGTATCAGCAGCAAGTGTAATCAGGCCAGTAGTAGACTGAGCTGTTCCTGCACTTGCTTCATTAAAGATAACAGTGAGGTCATCACCATCAGCCTCAGCAACGAAGAAACCAACATAGTCAACATCAGCAGGAGCTGTCGGAGCTGCACCAAGAGGTGAACCATTGCTCAACTTGCCCGGTTCCATAAGCCCAATAAACCATGACAGGTCTGTATTGGTAATTGTATTGACTTTGACCCTACACTCGAACCACAATTTCTGGAGTTCACCAACTTTAGGTGATCTCCACGCACCAACAACATTATCACCACTGGTAATACCTACAGTATCATCATCTGTACCATCAGTATCCAGCATTAAAACACCCTCATCATCTGCCTGTAGAGCAACATCAGCTACTAGTGCGGTTTCGGTAAAGCCATACCAGTTTATGTCGCCAAGAATCTTGCCAATACCACCAGTCCAAGCTGATCTTGCGGCCTCCTCTAGTTCAATACCAGAGTTTCGGAAATCATCAAACATGTGTGACCCTTTACTCGGGTCCTGAGCAAAGTCTCCTACTGGACAGTCTCTCCATATAATCGGACTCGGTGCTCTGGTTGACGGTACTGCTTCAGCGGTACCATATTTTACAATACTCATCTTATTCTCCTTTTCCTAATTGGAATAATCAGGGGGACAAGCCCCCAAGGATTAAATTATACCCAGGAGGAACGTACCCCCTGGGTTTACTCACGTTCAATCTAGACAATCTTATGAACTACAAAACCTGCTTCACGCCTGTTAGTACACAGGTTATTATGTGCACCATCAAGGAAGACTGTGAACGTAGTGTGCTGCCCACGGTCTGTCACAGGTTCACCCTCTTCCATCCAATAGCCATCATGCACAATCGGCTGGAATTTACTGAAGTTGATACAGTAAATCGGGCTGAAATCAGCACCCTCAAGCTGCGGTATAGGCATCACAGGTAGTCTGTTGATGGTAACCAGACCACCATCATCAACCTGGAGGTTGCCCATTACATCCTTACCTGAAATCTTGTCATCACGCTGATCAGCGAGATTCATCAGGTCAGCAACAGTATCAAATCCAGTGTAGAATCTCTTACGTGCTGTGTACTTCTGCTGTGGATCGTTGATAATTAGGGGCACTGTAAAGCGAGTCTTCATAAAGGCCAGCCTAAGTGTCTTGAGCAGTGCATTATCTACATTGGTGTAAACAGCTGCATAATTTTTCCACTTGTCATTAGTGGCTGCATCAATACCAGCACAAGTTGAACTAAAGGTTCCATCACGGAACTTGATGAAGTCACCAACAAATCCTTCACCAGTGTTGATGGTTGAATCAGCGGTGAACATATTCAAGTAGTATGGAACTCCATACGGATTTAGGTCATCAGTAGCACTAGTCGGTGCCTGCCAAGCTGCTTCCTCAATGAGGTCAGCGAGTGCCCACAGGCCATCTAGTCTACGAACCTTTATGAGACTGATGAAGCCCTTCGCAGAGTTCTTATTCTGCAAGAGTTCAAACTTATCCCATGAGTAGTTGGTTCCAACCAGTGTCCATGGTACTGTGATAGTGCTGAGAACATCGCCAACATTGGGCTGGTCAGTATCATACATCCTTCGATACTTGGCATTACCAGTGTTGTCGAACATAACCTTACGCTCAATCTGGTTACCACCATCTATAGTGACTGCATCATTAGCGTAGATACTACAGAACTCATAGTTCTGGTTGGTCCACATCGGCTCAAAGTACTGCTTGGGCAGATCGTTAATAGTTATCGCAATTACATCTGCTATTGCATCATTTTTTACTGACATTTCTTATCTCCTTATCCAAATAGTTTTGCAAGCCTATCCTTGGTAGCTGCTTCAAATTCTGACTTGGTTTTTACACCATCACTAGCATCAGGTACCTTGGCACTGGCAGGTTTCAGAGTGATGCTACCACTCCTCTTCACTACTTTAGACTTAATTTCTTCACGAATTGCTCTCTCCTTCACTGGTCCACTGATACTTAAGTGAGCCATTTCCAGAGCCTCTGTTACACTGACATTTCTGCCCTGTGTCTCTGCACCAGCAATTATATCATTGGCCATTTCGATTACATCATACCGCTTGTTGACCTGGCTACCTGTGAGTCCCATCCAGTCTTTGGCATCCTTAGCTACTGTACCATAGTACTCAGCGTAAGATGTCATATCAGCATCCCGGAAGAATGTATTCATCTGCTGTGCCAGGAGTTCATTCTCCTGTACAACAGCACCAGACTGTCTAGCAGCCTGCTGAACAGGTGCTGGTTTACTGATTAGCTGTGCGATGGTCTTTTGCTGCATCTCGAACATATCAGCTATCTCAGGACCATACTCATCACGCATCTTCTGGATGCCTTTGACTACAGTAGCGTCCAGTTCAGGTGTTTCCTGTGGCTGAACCACAGGCACCTGGTTAGCTTCCTCATCAGCTAGTCTTCGCTTCGTCTGGCCAATCTTTGAAAAATCCTTTGCCAGGGTGCTGGTCATTTCTAATGTCCTGGCAAAAGTCCTCTCGGCTACTTCTGGGTCTGTCTTGTAGAGGCTCTCTATCTCCTCATCTGTCCATCCCTGATGTTTAGCCGCCTTAATATAAGCAGCTGGAATCTCTTGAACCTCTTCCTGGGTAGAGCCATCTGTAGAAACAACCGGAGCTTCCTTACTTACAGGTGTAGTCTCAACTGCTTCTTCAGATTTCTCTTCTTGAGGTTCTACCTTAGCAGGCTCTTCCAGTTTAACAGGCGGTTTGTCTGCTGGTAATTCTGGGGTAGAGTCTTCCTCTAAGGTTGCTAGTCTGCTTTCAGTTACAGATTCTAGCTGTTCTGCTGCTTGTTTTTCTTCTAATGCTGGCATCGTATCTCTCCTTCTATTTATCTTCCCAGTAGTTGGGTGTAGATTATAAAGGTTTTCCCTTTTTCTTTAGTTTCTGCTTGTACTTATGGAACCCACAAGTGTCCATATAGTCTGACTGCTGCTTTACAGATGTAAACTCTGGTCTACCATCTGAGTGTACTTTAATATCAGGAAATAATCGCTTATGCTCCATTATCTGTGACGGGCCTACAGCAAGTGCGTCTGATATATGACTATATCCAGACCCACCACCCTGATTGAAACTGTACACTCTGCTCATTATTTTATTACATACACAACGCATGAGTTCTGGCACATCAGCCATTGAGAAAAACTCAGTCTTCTCTTTACCACATTCGCATTCCCATTCGTACTGAGGCATTAGTACCCACTCTTCTTTCCAGGATTATGGCCATAGGTATCCTTTAGCTTACTCTTAATTTTTTGCTCAACTTTATGCTCCACAGCTACAGCAGCAGCCGCTTCAACTTTCTTGGCTACCTCTGTTTTAACTACAGCATAGAATGTTTTATCCTGCTGTATTTCTTGGGCCTTGAATAAAGTCTCAACAGCATTACTGACTTTATATTTATCATACCCACCAATTTTATCTGACTTAGGTTCCATACAAGGCATATCTTCTCCTATAATTTAGTAAGCCCCTTGCATTGCAGACTGACTTCCATCAGCCCCTGTTTGTGATGCTTGATTCAATTCACCCGCTATGGTATCTACCTTCCTAGCCATAGGATTACCACCATTCTGTATTGCACCTGCTGGGCTGTTGCCACTCCCGCCTCCTCCACCTGGAGTAGCCTTACCCGCAGGCTGTGGTCCCATCGCCATGTGCAGCTGCATACGTGCCTGGAACTCAGGGTCATAGAACACACCCTCTACCAGGTCTGCTATGCCCATGTTCTCAGCTATCTGTGTGAGACTTTTCACCAAATTAAAAGGCTGGCCCATCACCAACATACTCTGTGCAGCCATGACCTGAGCCGGGATTATAACAGTGTAAAACTCCTGTATCCTCTTAGCTCTTATAGCTGGATCAAGTCGTGACATTGACCTCTTTACAATGTCAAAAGTAAACTGAAGGAAGTCACCCTGCTTCTGTTCTTCTGTCAGTACCAGCTGGACCATCTGCCCACCAGTAGTCCTTTTGGTAAGGGGTAATTGGATCAATGGATCAGTATCCAGATACCAGCCTATTCTCCTATTTACTTCAGCTGTTCTGTCATAGAGTATACCCCTAGCATCTTCCAAACCCACTGAAGCATTGCCCTGTATGATAGAACTCTTGGTGGCAGATTCCTTGCCACTTTTAGAACCAGGTCCTTTAGCACCAGACATCTGGTCAATATCATCAGACATGTAGTTGAACCATGTCTGTAATGTATTTACCATAAGTTCATTGTGTGGGTTCTGCCCACCATAAGAAATAGTCTTGACACCTGCTGGATCAGTAGAAGCTATAGCGTCACCATCTCTGGCATCTACAATGTCCTGTGCCTCATCAGCCTGGGCTGGGTTATATATCAGTATGTCTTTCTGCCTGTCCACCTGATCCATCATGCGTGAGAATGTCCTATTGGCCATTTTGTGCATGTCATACTGTAAGCTAACAGGTGACACTGGGAACGGGTTACCTATTACAGGGGGCATGAATGATAGATCAACATAGGGTCCTTCTTTAGGGCCATTGAAATCCTGTACACTTATGTACTCATTGAATGTCATCTGCCTGGGATCAGGTATTGTTACAATGGCATTAGCTTCCTGCACGAACAGCTCTACTACTCTAACATAGTCCTGAAGACTGCTCATCTCCTGATTACCCATGCTATGCTGTGTGAGTCGTGACAGGTCTTTAGTATCCCTGGTAAAGTTGGCTTTCGGGAGCTTCATTACGAGATCATGGTTATAAATATCAGTATCAAGGAGTATCTGTCTAGGGACTATGCTCACATGCCCCTCGAAGGAAGCTGTCCTTCTGTTGGTACACATAGGGTCGAATACATAATTATCAAGGTCGACTAACTCTGCATACACCTGTCCAGGGTCTACCATGACATCACCGAACTTCAGCATCTCACCAGAAGCTGCAAGTCCAACTTTAATAATACCCCAGCCAAAATAGGCAGAGGTTATCCAGGCTCTTAGAATATCTTTCAGTCGTATCTGTTTACCCACATAATCAATGCCAAGCCCGAGCAGTTCCCCATATTCCTGATGCTGCACATACGGTGTAGTGAGTTTCGTAACAGGGTTGTCCATCACCAGGTTGGGCACAAAGGTCCTTACCGAATGAGCAATCAGGTTGATAGGTTCCTCACCAGTCATACCATAATGCTTGTGATAGTATTCACCTGCATACGCCTTAACGAACATAGCGATAGCCCTGCGATAGGTCTTCATCCTCTCGAAGCCCTGTTTGGTTACTCGCTGTAGTTTATGTGGTGCTACTGCTTCTGTCGGCATTATAGAGTGCCCTCTCTTATGAATAGCTCACAATCAGCCCAATACCACATATCGGACCTGATACCTGCCTCACGCAATCTGGCATCACGCTTAACCAGATGCCCCAGTGTCCAAGTCGGGAATAACCCCCTTAGTCTCCACATTGTATTAGTTCTTAGCATCTATGCCATCCCCGCTCTAAAGTCAAATGGTTGCTTCCAGTGTTTCCTGGCTTTCTTCTTACCTTTTTTCTTGATAATAGCCTGCTGCATTCTATACCCAGTTGAGTTCACTGGTATTTTAATATCACTCTTGTGTAGCTTGATAACCCTACCCTCATCCAGGGTCAAGGCATCAGCCATCACTATATCACCGTGAGTAGCTCTGGCTCCACCAGTCTCTTCAACCAAACAAGCAGGGCCTATCCCGCCATTCTTATAGTGTATATACATTTTGGCTTCTTCAAGACCCTGCTTCGAGTGGTTGATATAACCCCCATGAGCTAACATCCTGTCATAAAGTGACAGTAGCAGCTCTTTACTCGTTCTGCTGGTATGGAAACCATAAGACTGAGATGTTTTTTCTACTGTGCTACTCTCAGTTTTCCTTCTGTAAAAATGCGGGTACATCAGCTTCTTAACCATAATCTTGCCAAAGTCAAGTCCTGGTCCATTCATCTCCCATTTGAGATAAGGGAGTTGAAACGGCTTACGACCTCCACACCAGATAGATAAAGCTGCCACGATATAAGCCATCTCATAAGGGGGTGTATTCGCACACTTCCATTCTCCAATCTTTTCATTGGTCTGGTCACACTTGATAGAGATAACTGAGTTACTGGCACCATGACCTTTACTGATGTCGATGCCAAAAGTGTAACTCCTATTCTGATCAGGTCTGTCATTTATCAGATTAGTCCAAAGTTTGAGTTTACACTTCTTACCCTTACGAACTTCAATAGTCTCTATATCCTTTAAGGCTACAGCTTTCTTCATAGCCTCTTTGGACATGTTCTTCTTGAAGTCCACATCTATCCTCTGTAATGGTGGCCTGGCATACAACGCCATGTGCTTATCTATATTTTGGATGGTAAAGAAAACACTGCCTGATTCCAGGTCGCATCTGTCAACCTCTCGGGCTAACTCCTGTGGTGATCTGACAGATGCCTCATAGTCATACCAAGGTGATCTTATCTTGAAGTCACCTGTTATAGTCTTCTCAACATACCGGCCCACGCCCTTCTCAGGATGTTCATGGAACGGTAAGACAAACACCTTTATCTGTCCTGACTGTTTCCATCTGCTATACTCTGTCCCTGCACCAGCAGGAGTCGAGTTAATAATACGAACCAGAGCAACGTCACGTGTAGCACTACGAATCAGTCTGCCATTGTCGACCTTAGCGAACTCATCAAGAAGAGCTACTGTACGCCTGTCACCAGAACCAGCGTGTTCTGTAGTGGACTCACCATCTATCACACTGTCATTCAGAGTGTTCTTCATGTGCATCTTAGTCCGATGCTTACTCCCAAACATACACTCGGGTGGTACCATCCATTCGGGTAATCTCTGATTGATGTAGTCATGTTTCTGGAACAGTGCCTTCATGTTACCAGTCTGGTCCACATAATCCTGGGTCCTGGACATCTCCAACAGCTGGCTATCAGGTCTGAACAACCATAGCCAATGCAAGTAAGCAACACAGCACCAGCTGGCACCCATATCCCTGGCCTTATCAATCAGGACATCTTTACCATTTTTGATACACCAATCGAAAGTCCTGAACAACTCATCCTGTATCTCCCATGAGATAAAAGGTACATGAGGGAACCTGGCTTCTATTCTCTCACCTGTCTCCACATCAATATCAAATTGGTGGTATGTCCAGGCGAAGGTATTTAACCAATATATGAAAGAGTTACTACAGGCAGCAAGTAAATCAGCTTGTAATATAGGATCATTCTCAGCATTGGTAAGCAAACTAGCCCTGTATTCCACGTTCTCCGCATCGAACTTGGGTACTGACAACCCTGTGTCAGGGCATTTCCAGTACCGCTGGAGATTAGGGAACGGTTCGGGCAGTGATGGGATTACAATGTTACTTTCCACCAGCTGCTATCCTCTTCTTAGACTCTTCAGTAACCTTATCAGCAGCAGTAACACGTTTCTTGGAACCAAGTTCCTTAGCAGGTGCAGCTTTGCCCTCCATGCGATCATAAAGTATTACCATCATAGCTTTATCGGGGGCACGTTTCACACTAATCCTAGTGCCTTCTTTGACCTCTTCCTCTTCCTCATAGCCGAGTGCATATTTCCACATGTTCCTGCACATCTTCTCGATCTTAGAGATCATCACTGGCTGGCCATCGAACTCCCCTACCTCGGTCATCTCCTGACCTATCTCGTTCAGATAATGTGTAAACAGCTTCCCAGCTGCCACCTTCTTCTTAGCCATTGCTAAACCCCCATTTAGACTTGTCTAATCACGCCATAAAATATGCACAAACTCTCCTGCTGTGCCAAAGAACCTGAGCTTATTCAAATTCCTAACTGGTATCTCAAGGTAGGTGTCAGTAGGAAGCAAAAAGCTCAAAGCACTTGGGACACCATCATCAGAGCTACCCACATAGACAGTCGTGTTAGTGTGTGACACAACACAGGTTCTACAGGACTGATCAGGACCAGTCCCAATGCTGTCACCCTGTATCGTCACCCTCTTCGTCCCCCACACCAGACTATTCTTAGAAGTAGACTCCTGTACCTCGGCGAGTAGTTCTTGCTGAGTCTCTTCGATAGCTGGGTTAATATCTGCAAGAGTCTTCGGGTCTGTTAGTATTACTCTATTTCCACTAGCCATTTTAGTACTCCTGAGCTATTCTTGTCCAATCTATACTCGCTACAATAGTAGTCGCACTCGCAGCTACTATCCCGAAGTAAAACCCCATCTCTTCATCAAGTGGGAAGTTATCTGCTGACAACAGGACTGTATCTGCCAGAGCTACTCCGTCAATATAAAATGTCAGAGTGGTGCCATCACAATACATGCCAAGTTTATGCCAGTTGCTAATCGTTATAGCACCAGCAGCCGCCTGTAATACAGTATGACCACCTGATGCTATATTGTGATGTGTCTGGAACTCATCACCATTAGCTTCATCAATCCTGAACGCAACATAATCAACATCAGCTGTTGCTCCACCAGCCACTGCGATAAGTTCACCAGTAGCCATTCGTGCCTCTTCCATGAATCCAAGGAACAAGTTAATCCTCGCATCTGTTATATTATCAACCTGCACTCTGGTTTCCATCCAGAATTTCTTACCAGATGTAAATTTGAACATACCTGCTGTTTCAATGTTCATCGGATATGCTATCCTACAATCAGCATCCTCATCAGTGGTAACTGTAAGAGTGACTACACCCTCTCTGTTAGTAGCCAATGTGGTGATAGTCGTGCCTGTCAAAGTAAAAGCAGCCCAGTTACCTGTGGTACCAAGAGCCGCAGCCGCACCAACTGCCTGATTAGCTGCTACCACAATACCATCCTGCAAATCGTCAAACACATGGAACCCCAACTGCGGGTTCAGCGTGTAATCCAATACAGGGCAGTCGTCCCATATCTCGGGACTAGGGCCTCTACCAGCTGCTGTACCATAAGCAACAGGCACATCAGCTATAACTGCGTTGAAGTCAGAGCTAGTGCTGGTGCCTTCATTGACATAGGCTGAGGTGTTAGCCCCGCCATCAGTCTGCTTAAAGATGGCACCTGTGATGTAGCCAGCTGTACCATCAACTGGAACTACTGTGCCATAGGCATCAGAGATACCATCACTGGTCCTTAGTAAAGTCTGGGGTGTCGGCCCACTGGCAGGATACAGAGTGTTCTGTATCTGACTGTAACTGTTAATTCCCATTGTATTTCTCCTTATAAATTAGGTTGCCCCCAGGATTGGTCCCGGGTTCTTTATGGTTCAAGTTTCTCTACCATCTTACCTAGCTTAGTCATCAACCTGACCAGGCCAAAGTAAACTCGTTCCCTTACTAGTGCTTCCAAGTCATCATTTACTCTTGGTTCATTCTGATCAACAGAAGCCACAGATATAAAGTCTGTAAACCCAGACATAATAGTGCATTGGCCACGATCCCTAAGAAAGTTAGTATATCCAAGTTCGATGAATCCTGTCTCTTCACCTAGTTTCTTGAGGATCAGGTCTAGTCTATCTTGCAGTTTCATCTCAGTTCACCCCTCCACCCGGAGTCCATAGCGGATGCTGCTGCTTCCGCTTGGTAGCCACTGTCTGTGCATCACGCCGCATGGCAACTGGGTCTGTTAAGCCCATGGCTTCGTTGATGAAGTCCTCTCTGGGCATGTCCTTACCCCCCTGGGGTAGACCATCATAGTGTTTGCCTAGCTCTTCTCTTGTGAATAGGGTTTCCATGGGTTACTCCGCACAATAATGTATATGGTCACCATTCCATGAATATACAGGGATGTCAAGGTATGATACTGGCCTTCTACCAGACAAGCCCTTGTATCTCACTTTCCGATACTCATTATATCTCTCTACTGGCAGGAGGATGCTACTGCAAGTCGCATACTTCCCGTTTTTTACACAGAAATATCCACCGTCTATCTTGGCTAACAGCCCTGCATCCATCTCCTGGACTATGGTGGTCCCAGGCAACTCAGGCATGACATCAGCTAGTTTCTGCTCATACTCTCTCAGACTCTGCATGAGCCTGGCCTCAGCTGCTGCAACTGGTTCCAGGTCGTCCAGTCGTTTCTCTACCTTATCAAGCCTCTCGGCTAGTCTGCATAATCCTGTTTCTGCGTGTGCTGACATCTCTTACTCCTCTATTGTCCTGGTCATGCCCCCGATTAGCCTGACGACTGGGCATTCAACGTAATCAGTGATGAACACTCCTGTTACCTGTATGCCCCATTCTGCAACATGCTCCTCTATGGTCTTCCGTATGGGTCCAATCAGCTCTTGAAGATCATCCTCGGCGAGTTTAGAGGTTATATTATCAGCGATAACACCTAGTGAGTAGTTCGCTAAGCTGCTATCAAGGTCCTGAACACCTAATATGGCCTTCCGGATGTCCACAATCCTGTACTCAAGGGCACCAGAGATGGTTACTCCCTTAATCGACTGTGCCCGGAGGTCCACTACCTGTGGCATGGTGTCCATGAACACATTATCCTGGATCAGAGGCCAATATATGTACCAACCTGGCCGGCAGACCTTCACATGCTTGCCTAAAGTGATGATCACACCTGCCTCATCGGGTGGAACCATGATTATCCTGGGCAACCAGCATAGGAGTTTCCTTAATAGGCTCGGTATCCAGTTCATAGTCATTGGTTCCTTGAAATTCTACAGCAGGCAGACACGATTAACCCTTTTAGCCTACTTAGTGTGGGTAACGTTCAGGCCGAAGCCACTGCTGTCAAGCCCCTGGCCAAGCCAGGAGTGAAGTCCTTTATATTAGCTCCCCCGGTTGGTATCGAACCACATTGGCCTGTTGCCAGGCTGGAAACCACTATCACCGGTTCCCAGGCAGTCAACTCCTGGGCCGTGCTACAGGGGAAAAGAGCAGTACCCTCTATACTTACCGACATTTCCCCCTAATCGGACTGGTTCTGAGTGATAATTCTCAAATAAATCTGCTTTTTAACCTGTTTAATGGGGAAATTAGAAAGCTATGTTTGCCAGGATACATGGGACCCGCCCGCACAGGCCAGAGCAAAGGGTACCACCCCCCACCCCTTAGAGGATAGAGGATGTCCGGTGTCCTGTACTGTGGGCACATAGGACATTGACCAGTATACTCCAGGTATAGGACATAGTGTGTCCACTACTACATCAGGTGAGTAGTACTACATATGGTGTCCCACTTGACCGAGTGTCCTACTATAATAATAGAAAGAAAATAAAATAGATAAATGCTTATGCCATAAGAGGTTATAGTACAATCAGGTATAATAAACTTGACTATAATCAATATCACCCCTATAATAGAATGATAGCAAAAACTTTAATTAAGGAGTAAGATTATGACTATGAGAGATTTTATCAGGAATAACAGGTCAGAACTTGACCAGTGTATTAAGAATGTATGCTCTAATGTCCAGCTTAATGACACCGAACGCCGACAATGGATAATGAACGACGAGGGATTATACAACTGGGCAAGGGCTGAGGGTGTTAGGGTGTGAGTAAACCTACTCAATCAGGTGTGAAAAAATGAGACTATCCAGCAATAATGCTGGTGTAATTGGAGATAAGATTATGAGTAAAATACAAGACAATACAGAACGGATTGATGGTTACATGGCCAGTATGCTCTGTGCTATCAGTAAAACCAAAAGAGGATCAACAGTAGAGGATGACTATTTTGTCGAGAAACTGGGCAAGTTAGCTCATATAATGCATTATGACCTTGTATCTCAGACCTGCACCGCATTGAACGCTCTGGATAAGTAGGACTCCTCTTTAGCTATCAGGGTATGCCAGACAAGGCGAATACTGGCATACTCTAATCGCTAACCTTAATCAGGAGTGAAAATCATGGACTGGAAACTTAATCAGAGTGTAGAGACGGAGTATATACCAGATCAGTTAGCAGCATATACTATAATCAGTAAAGCAAACAAAGGACTGGTAAGACTCGACCTAATGGACGTAGCAGGCAGTCCTGTCGAATCTTTTATTGGCACAGCCAATGCAGTGCGGAAAGACGTTGTGAGGGCATTAACGGGTGCGAACTCTCTAATGTACCCCAATGAGATAAGCACAGAGCATGCATCATACATCGGGTATGAGCTTGCAAAAGCAGAATCAGAAGCAGATTACGTACAGGGGTAATCCCCAGAAACGGAGTAAAGACAATGAGTAAAGAACAAAGACTACTGGTATTGTTCGCAATGGCATATTTGAAAGCAAACACAGACGATGAAAATGTACATGATAAGATGATAGACCTATTCGGTGCTTGTTGTGTTGCTGTAGTGGAATGGCATATTGACGAGACTGTTGATGATCTCAAGACATTATTTGAACAAGTAAACAGGTAGTGGACAAACGCTATCTTATCTGGCGATTACACTTGTAATCCAAAGACAGTAAAAACGAAAATGCTCTTTGAAAACTGAACGAACACCAATAGACATACAAGACACGATATACACCACTATTCGGAGCCTGAGTACTGCTACTCGAATTGACTGAAAATCGGACAATCCCTACCCGGCACAGATTTCCATGCCGGGTAAGCGTAACCCCAGGTAGGGACAGTGAGTATAGCGAAAATAGCAAAATCCCTGCCAGGCATATAAATTATGCCGGGTAAGGGATAACCGCTTGTGGGCTAACTGATTATAAAAGATTTACCCGGCATGCCCGGCATTTTGGCTCACACGGTCCCTTACAGCATTATAGAGTAAAGTTTTTATACAAATTATAACACCCCCAGATCACACTGCTATTTTACATAAAACTATATAATTATTGTTATATAGAATAACTTCTCATTATGCTGGGTAAGCCGGGTAGGACAGCACTTAAACCCTTATGAGCAAAGCGAATACATCTTACCCAGCATGTAAAAAATGCCTGGCACGAAAAACGAGAAAAATGATATAATCACAGTGTGTATAAGTGATAACGATTACCCGGCATGGAAAACCGTGCCTGGCAGAGTATAAGGAGTAAAACCATGAAAATTAAGACGAAACCCAAAATGAAGCGGATGCACTATCAACTAACCTGGACTGCTGGTATCTGTGGCCGTCATACAGAGAATAGAAGTACCACCAAGATAACCAGTTTAATAACATGCAAAGACTGTAAGAAAATGCTCGAAAAAGGAATCAGCTTCTAAACATAAATAAGGTCGAAGCAGGTGTATGTACAGCCCCTGGGAAAGTGAGTGTGTAATATGAGATACGAGACATGGCTACCAGGGTTCCACAGCATAGAACCCTTTGAGAATGATCAGGACATGGACTGGACCTTGTTCAATGAGCCAGGCAGGGTGCGGGATGACTGGCTACAGTGGGTACTCGAGAATGTATTCCACCACACCGACTACACCACTTACCACAACGAACTGGCAGAGACCATATTCGAGGCTATCAAGTGTGTAGTCCTGGGCGAAGTACCAGTAGTTAAGTCTATGAAATTTCAGAAGTTATCAGGGAAACACTCAGATGCTATCTTCATTGAGGCAGATGTTGACCTTGACGCTCTGGTTAGATTGTGTAGAGGTAATCCTGATTTTAACGCTTATATAGAGAATAACTATACCAGCTGTAGTGGTTTCCACAGTTATCACAGCAACGATCCAGATACCTGGCTCGATGGTGTAGAGGAAAAGCCTGAGCATAAAATAGGTGCTATGCTGGATTGTCTTGTGGACATTGACAGCATGGACCTATATGAAGCCTGTAATGAAGTTTATGTCATAAACCATATTGACATTGATGCTCTTATGAAGCAATTCAACACTGAGTTTGACACTGAGTTCAAAACACTACAGGACGTAGAGAATGGTCGAGTAGTCCCTGCTGCCGAGGTCTTAACAAGGAAACTGTTTGTATGAGATACTTCATATCCAAAACCGGATCAGTACAGACAGTGGATGACCACACCATGTACTGCAAACAGGTACTCCACACCACCCTGGCCAGGCACTTACAGTCCACGATCCGGGTCAAACAGCATAAGGACTATATGGTAGTTGAGACTCTACAGCACAGCATCACAGCATCACAGCACAGGGCTATCAAGAGATTGTACAGACAGCACAGGTGCCTGGAACTGATCGCTGTGGTCAGGCAGGTACAGGTGTCTAATCTAAAGGACTGCGTTAGTAAGCAGTAGAGAGTAGGTGTACTATGGATGACATGGTGCTTGTAACCGATTGGGCAAAGGTAGAGGCAGACGATTTCTATCTGTCCAGTGATTGGGACGATGATGCAGACCAAAAAAAGGAAGCAATAAAGCTACAGGCCGAAGGAAATCTTTATAAGGCGTACATAGTATCAGCAAAAAATTACTGTATCTATGCCCAAATGGATGCGGCACAGATATTTATCGACCAAAATGCTGCTATTGTGAAAGTAGCATAATAAACAACACACACAAGGAATGCTTTGGAGTGAACAAGTAACAGAAAGTGAGGTAGTAAAATGGTAATCATGTATAGCGATCTAACAGTGACAGCACAGGCCCGATTCGATGCAGAGTTTGGGCCACCTGATGACTTCAACCACGACATAGCACCCCTGTTTATCTACGAACAGGAACCAGAAACAGGCTCGGATAACTATCGGGACGAATGACGCTTGACTAAGATCAGACTCGCAGGTCCTGGGGTGCCTGGAATCAAACCCCACCGGCTATCATAACTAAGCCCATATTGGGCAGAAACGGAGTAAGACATGAAATCTTACGAATTTGTCAAAAAAAGCAACGGCGGGTGGTATTTAGTTTGCGATAACATCACAGCGTTTACGGCTGTGATGGAGTGGAAGGCCAGCCTGCTGGCGTATGGCTGGATGGATATTGGGATGGAGACCGAAGTTGACGCAAATAACCACCGGTGGGGCCACCCACAAACCAGTTATGGCAACGCTATACAAATACTGTTAGAGGTTGAAATGGAAAGAACTGGGCGAGAAACGATGCCACTGCTTGAGTGTATCAATTTCTTAACCAACAAAATGAACTCCGCTTTCATTAAGCTCTATAACTTGGATGGTAGTGTTCTTGTAAATTCAGCCGGTGGATGTATGATGGACGATGATACTTTTGAAACCCTGCAAACGATACATAAGGATAAATTTGTTTTCCCGAAAGAGCAAGACGCAAAAATACGGATTATAAAATGGCCTAATGGCAGCCATTATTACGCAAAGATTGGTAACGAAGATGTCGTTGTTGATGGCGAGCAATCGTGGAATACCCGAAAAGCTGCACAGGCTGCCGCAGAACAATATCTTGCGGAGTGTGTAGTATGATCTCAACCATAAAAGACAAACGCAATAACAAACTCCTGATTATGCAGGGACTGCCCAGGAACATCAAAGTAACCATAGGCCAGGAGTCTGTGATCGTAGATAGGGCAGAGCTGCTCAGGAAGATGCAGATGCTGTCAGAGGATATGATATTGCAGAGATTGGAGTATAAATAGGATGGAATCTCTCTATCGGGTGCAGAATGAACAAGGGATAGGGCCATATTGGGCAGAGGATAAGTCTGGCAGAATCCAAGACTTGCTGTATGCTCATAATAACTCGGCAGAGATACATCCCGATCCAGGCCAGGACGGTTACTCTATCAGAGATGATAATGAATTTTGTGCCTTTTCTACTATGGAGCAGCTTAATGACTGGTTTACCCCTGATGAGTTCGCTATGCTTCAGGAGGAGGACTTCGAGATAATAGAACTGGGGCCAGACCAGGTAGAGATCGTAGTAGAACTAAGCAAACAGACCATATTCAAATATAAGGAAACAGGATGATGAGCAATTCCCTACTAAACAGGAAAGCAATCAAGAAGTACATTAAAGCCAAGTTTGAGCAGGATCGGCCTCACCTGGGCATAACCAGGGTATCACAGCAGGCTGTGGACGAGATCGAGGCGTTCTTGAAGCTGAAAATAGCCCAGTCGATCCACACTCACCCATCAGGTGGGAAGACTTTCTTGCATTTCCAGTAGCGAAAGTAAGAGTACTCAGTTTCAGGGAACTCTTAAAATTAAACTGGTTAAACAGGTCTGATTAAGGGGAAATCTGGGTAAGTATAGAGAGGCATATAAAATGGAACGTAAAATTACAGAACAAGAGGAAAGAGCTTATCGGTTGGTACACCATGACTTCGAGGGCAAAACTGTCAAGGAGGCATCGGAAGTCATGGGCGTTACCAGCCGACAGATCACAAGGTTGCTGCGGAGTGTGAAAGCAAAGGCCCCCCAGCTATTCCCGATACTCACACCCAAGGAATCAGCCATATACAACATGATCACCAAGGATGGTATCACCGAACAGCAGATCGCCCTGGTGAGCAGCATCTCAGTTAAGAGCATCGAGAAGACCATCGAGCGTATCAGGAGTAAGGGGGTAGTGATACCCAATGTCAAGGCACCTATCAGGTACACACCTGGGATGGATGCTCATGTTAAAGAAGTGTTTTAAGGAGAATAGCTATGTTTGAACCAGTGTATGTGGTGCAAGGCTCAAAGGATAGTGGCATATCAGGGATGGTGTATGTTATCCCTGCTTCAATGGGCATAGTAAAATTGAAGGGTTGTCAGTGGTTTGTGCCAGCTGTAAAAAGGGATGGACTGTACGCCAGGGGCATTATACACTGTGATTACCCGGGTGTGAAGTTGTATTGTGATAGCTATGGCAGTGTACCGGACCTCGCTATCTGCCGGGAACGCTACGCCTCCATTCCTGAACCTGGCACAGCTTGGCTCGTAGAAGAGGGCACCAAGTACATCAACTGGACACGCATCGACCTCAACCTGCACCTACTCAATGAAGATGGTAGTATCTGTAAGGGGGACCACTGATGTGTCTATCAACTATCAAGCCAAATTTGAAAAAGGAAGTAGCCAAGCTGGAAGTCCTGAGTGACGGGTATATCTGGTTGTATAAGGTGTTTGGTCTCGATCAGGATAAAAACTTCACCGCCCCGGTAGAGGACTACATCTTTTATGAGAGTAAGAACACTGCCAAGGGCAAGTTCCATATCCGATCAAGCCAAGACGGATGGTATGACGCTGGTTTCCATTGTTTCCCAGAGAAGAGAGATGCCCTCCGGTGGCACAATGCTGGTAAGCAGTATGCTTTGGCTGAAGACTGGGAACTGGTTAAAGTTAAACCAGAATGGATAACAACAGTTGGAACGCAAAAGCTGGACCAGCTCACTCTTAAAGTCGTCGTCTGCAAACGCATAATCATACAAAGGACCACTAACATGAAGTACAAACAAGGTGATAAAGTCAAGATCAAGACCTGGGAACAGATGGAGAAGGAGTTTGGACTGAATGGCAGGGACATAGACTGCAAGGATAGCTTCTTGAGAGCTATGGAGGAAGCCCTGGCTGGCACTGATAGAGTAGTGACATTGGCAGGGGGGACCACTCTCGGCTTGACAGCTGATTTCCCTGATGGTAACGAATACCATGTCTCTGAC
>SDBT01000909.1_pt1 | contig 49670 bp, 67 predicted proteins | sample 2277101 | NCBI WGS metagenome assembly SDBT01 (sample SAMN10404973, study PRJNA504765) | marine sediment metagenome | isolation source: marine sediment core GS10_PC15, 103 cmbsf | place: Arctic Ocean: Southern Knipovich Ridge | collected 2010
TTAGCATTTCGCCCAGTTGTCCACTACCTTTAAACCCGGTATCTGCCATAAATGCTTTCTGTCTACCGAGTCCTTCCATGTCAGAAAGAAATTGCACATGCGTAAACTTCTTCCCTGGAATGGTTGCTTCGTCCTGCACTTCAGGATCATTGCAATTGATAACTTGCAAACATTCGCATTCATTTGCAATGGCGGCTTTTTCACCCATCTTTTTAATCTCGGAGTTCAAAACACGCCACTTAAAAAACCCTTTCGGGAATTTAAAACCACGGACTTCTTGTACTTCTTCAAGATTTACGCCCGCAAGATCGGCCAGTGAAATTTGCTGACCACCAATTTCTACTTGTTTATCTTCTGCCATTGTCTTTCCTTGTTATATTTAGATTTAGGTTCAGATTTAGATTTAAGTTTAATTTATCCTTCTGTTATTACCTCCTCTTCTTCGCCACCAGAAATTGTAACGGCACCTGTTACATCATTGTCAACAGAATTAACTGTTACAGGTTCACCATTGCCGATTTGCAGCGAAACAGTCGCATCCAAATCTTCCTGGTCGATCAATTCTTTTACTAACTCTCGCACTGTTAGGTCACGTAACGGCATTGCATCCTCACTTGTTTGTAAATAGGTTAGCTAGAGCTGTTCCCTTTTCTTTTGCCGGTTGAGTTGCATCAACCGCGCCTGACGATGCCAAGGGAACAAGTTTTGGCCCGCCAAGTTCTGGAACATCGCCACGTTCATAAAACTTAAACGCAGTTTGTTCTGTGTCTTTTACTGCTGGTGGAAATCCAGCAATTTCACAATAGTTTTTAAATTGAAAGTTTTCCCATTCAAAATTTCCTGGTTCCACTATCCTGCTTCCACCTTGCCTGCCTTGCAAAGCTTCTGTAGAAATTCTAAAATTTCTGTTCATAATATTGAAATATAATACATCGTCGAAACGATTTGGAATTGTTTTTGCGTGTGGGTTAGAAGAAGATTTAACAATCAATTCTGAACTAACTAATTCTCTATTTCTTCCTGTACCTTTATATTTTTCATACAAAGTTTCGTGGCCAACTAAAATAAAATGGCAACTTAAACTTGTCATTTGTGCAAGCATCCAATCTAACATACTTGCAGCATACCTATAATATCCCCATTTATCTTGTTCCATTTCATCTGGATCAGATAAATCAATATTGTTTTCTTTTGCCCATTCAATAATAACTGAGAATCTTAATTGAGTTAAACTATCAACAATCAACACGTCGTTATGTGTTAATTTTCGCGCGTCTATTTCAAAATACTGGTGTTCTTCTGTTAACAATGCGCTGTTTTTTATTATCTTCCGCATTTGTATGTCGTAAATAATTTTAGAATATAAAAATAATTGAATAACAAATCGGCCAAATATAGGCTGGCCGTGGCGATCCTCTGCATCTATAATTGTAATTTGCGGCCAGTATTCTTTAGGAATTTGGCGCACAATTTTACTACCACCTTCGCCGTCAATTAAAATAACATTGTATCCTGCTTCAACTGCGCGCAATGCCCACCAAGTTTTCTTACTTTTTTCCCTGCCAAATGCAAGTATGCGAGCTAATTGTAGATCAGGATTTGAAAGATGTTCTTCGACGTTGCCCATTTAATTACCTGTTAGCCTCTTTACTGATTTTAAAATTAAGTCGCTTGCATCTTCAATAATTTTTTGTTGTTTTGTCATAGTATCTACCATAGTATCTATAATATCCATAATATCCATCATATTTTTATTTATTTTCCAAAATTTTTATTAATCTGATCAATAGTTTCTATTTTATTTGCCATCACTATTTACCTCAATTTTTTTATTAAACTTATAACCGTCTGCTAGCTTTGGCAATTTTAACGCATAGCATTGCATGTCTACATTCGACCAAAATCTTACCATTTCTTCTGGCGTTGTGCCGTATAGTCTTGCAATGCTGGTAAATAATTGTTTGAAGTTTACTTCTAAATCTATATGTCCTTCTAAAAATACAGGATCTTTAATGTTTTCTTCATATGCTCTTCTTGCCATAAGATAATAAAAGAATAATGCATGACAAGTTGTATCTTGTTCCAGCCAGCCTTTTGGCTTAACATAATCCATGAATAATCTTGGTTCCCATTGTACTTTTACATTATCTATTTGCTCTAAATCTGGCAGATGGAATGGATCAATTGGCATTACGATTTAAATCCTTTATAAAATCTAAAGTTGCCCAACTATTTTCAATAACAATTGCTTGTGCATAACCTAACCAACGGTGCGCTTTTTCGCCTGTAACATATCCCCATGCAATACCTTCTAACATCCACTTTGCATGATTAACTGTTCTGCCACTGGGGTCACGTTTACTTTCTGTTTTGACATTTAATAATGCTTTTGTTTCAAACGCTGCTATTTCAACTTTCATAGCTATGTTCCAAATATTAATTTTAAAAGTTGAATGATTATTACTTCAATCATTCGCCAGTTTCAACACCGATTGACACATGATGCTGCACGGCTACAACTTGCACTACTACCGGCGGCAAAACAGTAATAATATCCATACTAGAAATTGCATGTTTTTCTGTTGGTTCATGCTTTGCCATAAATGATTTTGCCGCCGATTTAATCAACGGTTCTAATTCTTCTGGTGTAATAGTTACTGAAAAAACTTCTGAATTATTAATTTTTGATATTTCGTTCATGCCGCTAACTCCAGTTCGACTTCGATCCACGGGCCTTTAAATCTGTCCACACTTGGGTTTTTAAAATTGCTTAAAATATATTGTTCTATAACTGCTTTGTCTCTACTGTTGCATATATCAAAGAACTCGCACGGCTTGTTAAAATTCATGCAACTTTTCCCTGACCTTGGGAACCATCCGGCATTATAAAACCGCTTTATAGTTTCCAAATCATTATAAAAACCTCTTGCCCAATCACGAATATCGTATTGATTTTTAGGGAATTTATATACTTTTACAACTGGCTGTGCAATGTCAACGTAAACAGAATAATACCATGTGAAAAAACCTTCTAAATCATGCCCCAATATTCGTTCTAATATTAACCCATATGGAATACATTGTTCATCATACATATATTTTGGAGTTTGATCGTGCGCATTTGATCTGTGTGTTTTAATATCAACAACAATAAAGTTTTCATTGATTCTGTGTTTTAAAATTAAATCAATAAAACCTATATAATTAACCGGGACATGTTTTTCATCTGATAAACTAAAGTTTTTAATCTTAATTAAAAAAGGAACTTCAACTGCTGGCCTTGTTACACCATCTAAACATTGAATTTGTGCAATTTCATATTCAATTAATTGTGTAGAGTCAAACATTTTATTTAACGTAGCATAACATGCTTCTAATGATCTGTAATCTGACGGATTGGAATTTAAATCAATGGGATATGCCAACATCATTGCGCCCATTGCAGCTTCTTTATCATTTGTAACAACATAATTTTGCCAACCAGCGTGCAAAGCATTGCCAACATCGCCAGCTAAACTTCTGCTACTGCCTGGAACTTTATAAAATTTTCTAAATTCTAATTTTCTAGCACAACTCTTATATCCACCGTTAAGTGAACTGTCGCTAATACGCAACTCAGTCATATTTGCAAATGGATGTTCTGTATTAAATGCTAAAGTCAAGGTCTGACATATCCTTCATTAACTCATTAACATTCTTTTCATTCACTACAGCTTTTTCTTTTTTTGCTGACTTTTTAACAATTGCAGTTCCGTAACTTTCTCTTAATCCTCTGACCATTAGATTGATATCTGCTGGTTGCAACATCGCTTTTACATTTTCATTGTCTTGAATGAGTTGCAATATACTAGCGGTCGCTTGCCCAACAATTTCCTTATTGTCTATATTATTAGCTAGAACTTCGAGCGCATCTTTAAAAACTTGTACGTCTATTTCTGGAAATGCGTCTGGTTGATCTGGAGAATTAAATTCATCTGCTGAAATTTCGGTGGCAGATGCTGGGCTGTTGATTTTCCCTGGCGAAGCATCAACAACTGCATCTGCCACCTCGTTGGGAGAATCCTGCTGGGGGGCAGCCGTTTCTCCCAACGAAAGTTTTAAACTTGCAAAAGGATCTATTACAGACCCGGAATCATTGTTACCACTCCCTTTCGTTTCTTGCTTATTTTTATTAATTAAATCATTTATTGTTGGCATTTATTATTTCTCCGCCAGCAAGATGTTCAAATATTTCATCAACTTCATTTGTTACGTCATTGCCAGATATTGTTTTTGTTAATTCAATCTGCCAAGTATTTAAATTTGGCAAAAATGTTACAGATTTCTTAATCATCTTAAAATGTTTTGTATTTCGGCCACTGTTTCTAACTTTTTCTCTTAGCCTAGATAATTCAACACGCATACCATGAATAAAAGTATCTGCATCTGCTTCAGTTTTTACTTTAATATTAAAAGTAAATGTATCAGCTTCATCAATTCGGATAAACTCTAATACCATTTGTTTGCGTAAACTGTTCGTTTTCATATATCTAGTGTATCAGAGTTACTTGGCAAAGTCAAGAAGAAAGTTTCATGTAAGTAACTTTTTTTCTAAATATACAATCTAAGTCGAATAAAATATTTTTGGCAGCATATTTTTTAATCTTATTCTCCTGCTGTTTTTCCATAAAAGTTATAAAGCCTTTTGCAGTATTATGTGATGGAAAGTTTGGCGCACCTAGAATTTCTGCCAAATAGCAAACATCATCCAAACATTGCCAACAATATTGCGAGCCGTGTAAAGTATAGCTACCTGCCATGTTACACAAGCAGCAGCTAGTCGCGGTTATTAATGGAATGTTTGTTGGTATAGTCGATTGCATTTAAAACACCTTTTAATCTTGGCTTGAAATATTTATCACCTTTAATTGTTTTACCGTATGTGTCTTTTTCTTCTGCTTTAGACATATTGGAAAAATGTACTTCATTTTGTCCTTCATATGCTGGCAAGCCGTAAGTTAATAGCGTACCATACGCAACGTAGATAATATCTAACAATGCGTCGTACATATCTATAAAACTATTTTCATTATAATTAATAATAAATGTTTCATGCGCAACCGAGTATTCGTGCCATTCTTCTTCAAGTAATTCGTAACGCAATTTTAAATCATCAGTTGTTTGCGACATTCTTGCTGGCAATTCATTAATCGTATGATTATATTTTTGATGAAATCTTACCAACTGCCCTACTGGATGCGATGTTGCAACACTAACTAAAAATCTTATATCCATATCAGTAAGTTTTTCTTCTTTTATATATGCTAATCTAATTCTTTCAATTACTGCCGCAAATTGTGTATCCGTATACATTTTCTTATTCCTTTTCTATTGGATTGTCTGTTAACTTATAACCTATGTTTGTTACTGCTATCACTGTAAATCCTGAACCAATTAAATTAAACCGCATTTGTTGAGCAAATTTTCTTACTCGATTTTTATACAATGTTGTCGCTGTATGCGACCAAATATGATTTATCATATCGTTATAATGCACAGGTCTATGTAATTTATCAGTAAGCAAAAGCATCATTGATTTTCTTAAATAACCTTCAATATAAAATGCACCTTTATTTGTTATAAATATGCCATGTTTACTGTTATACACCGGCCAACTTGGCATACATGCAGTACAAAATGGACAGTTTGGTTGTTCTTCAATTTCCATATTGATATACGCGTTTTACATATTCCCCAGCAACTACTCTATATCCAGCGCCAATAATACTTTCTATCATATAGCCACTGTTTTTAATATCTTGTTGTATTTGAAACATATGTTGGTGTATTACTAATATTTCATTTTCTGGGCCATCTTCATATTCCCATAATATAATTGCTATTCGCTCTATATTTATAACTTTGCCATAGTTTTCTAATAAAAATTTAAATATCTTTTGCTTTGCTCGTGTAGTTACTGAAAATTCACCTTGTTTAGTGATAAATTGCCCGTTGTGTTCATCGAATAAAGGAAAATTTGTTATTATAGTTTTACACAACGGGCAATTTTTCATGGTGACAAATTTTCTTTTTCTTCGTCTGTTAACGGAGTTTCATCAGCTTTACCGCAACTTGTTTCTGCGATTAACACCGCAAGTTCGCGTTCTCTTAGTGTTAATTCACGTTGTGCTGCGCCAAGTGTAATTGCACATGGCCCTTGTATTGCAGTTCGCGCCACTGTGTCGGAAGCTTTGCGAAGTGTGTCAACTGTTTTTTCTGCTGTTACGTTCGCTAAATCACATCCGCCCAGGAACATTATCGTGCTGAAAATCAGTATAACTTTTGTCTTCATCTTCTTTTACCTCATTGTTGCGTACATCATCCCTTTCAATATAGCTTCTTATATTTGTTAAATCAATAAATACATCTGCTTGCCGCCGTAAATTATCAGCACAAACATTTATTGCAAGAGTTGAAATAACTGTGACTTTAACTCCAACACGCTGCATTGCGACTAACAGTTTTTCAAAATCACCGTCGCCAGAGAATAGAAATATATGGTCAACATAGCCGCGCAATTCCATCATATCAACTGCCATATCAACGTCAATATTACCTTTAACAAAGTTGCTGCCAGTTGAAGTTGTAATTCTTTTGGCACGCTTTGTTATGACATTGTAGTTATTGTATTGCAAATAATCTACCAATGTCCGCAATGGTGTATTATCTTCTTCCAGAATTGCTGTATAATATGACATACGAATTAAATTATACTGGTTGAAGATGTTAAACAATTTGCTGTAGTCCAATTGCATGTTTAATTGTTTAACGGCGGAATACAAATTGCTACCGTCAATGAAAACTGCAACTCGTTCGTTTGATTTAACGCCTATGTCTGGAAAAAATTCTTCTGCGTGCATTGGTTCAATGTTTTCGTAATCGTGTATATCAGACATTATTCTAACTCCGTGTTTGCGATTTGAACATCTACAAAATTCATACTTTCAGCGTGTTCTTTTTTCGTAATCCGGTAATTAAATACAAACGGTATTTTAAGATCAATAAACATATTAATCATTTCTGGAAAATCATTTGATATTGGGGCTATTCCTTGTAATTGTATCTTTGCTTTATCGAGAAAATGCTCTGCCATTTTTGCGCCAACTAAAACTAAATGATCTGTTGATAATTTTAAATTAACATATGGCCCGGTTGGTGATACGCGCTCAACTTTTGAAATTATCGTTGCTGTGAATTGAATTCTGTTACCCATTATTCTAACTCCTTGTTATCCGGCAACTCCGGTAAACTTGTATCATTCTGATCTTGTATTGCAAGAAAACTTTCTGCTTTTTCTTTAATTGTATTGCCTTTTATTCTTTGTGTATTCAATGCTTGTTTTAATCCTCTGTCATTATACAATAAAAACACTCTTTTCTGCGCGCGAGTAACAGCAGTATATAACCATTCTCGCGTTAACATAATTCTGTTTGCAGAGTGCATTGCAACAATAACATTTTCATATTCACCGCCTTGCGACTTATGGCAAGTAAATACATAAGCATGTTTAATTAATTGAAATTGTCCGGCAGTTTGAAAATACGTTTCAATTTCATCTTGCCCACTATAAAACCTAACCGCAACAACATGGCTAGCTTGTCTTTTATTTTCATCATCTTCATCTGCATCAGTTCCAGTATCTTCATAATGATCTTGCAAATCAGTTAAACTACCAACGAAATCACTATCTGTATTATGACTTTGATTGCCGTGATAATTGCCGTTGACTTTGATATCGCAAACACGACCAACCATACCATTAGTTAATCCGCGCTCATTATCATTTTGCAATAACATAACTTTGTCGCCAACTGCATAAGCATACTGAGTACGCCCTGCGGTAATCACATGGCGTTTGTTTATAATTCCACCTTCTTCTGATTTAATTTCTGGGTTAAAAAATACAAGTAAATTTTCATTTAAATATTCTTGTCCTAACATGCCAACATTTTGCGGCACAATAGCTGCATCGCGGAAAGGTTCAAACACGCCTTTTTTACTTAAATATTTAATTGAATTAACAATATTATTATATGCTCCGATGCTACCATCATCAATATTTTTCATATAAAAATCGTTATCATGTTTCGGCCATTTGCCTTCTAATATTCTATGTGCATTTTTGATAATAGAATTATCTGCTGCTTGACGATGTATTTTCTCTAATGCAAACGTAGGCCATTTTAACATGGCAAATCCTAATACACTTCTGCCTTGCACTGGTGGCAATTGGTTAATATCGCCAATGATATATAATTTTGTGCCACCTTTAATGGCATCCATAACTTCATTCCAAAGCAGAACACTTGTCATTCCACCTTCATCCATAATTATAACATTATGTGGAAGCTTGTTTGTTTTGTCATAACTCGGGCGGAAACGTTTGCGTTCTTTATATTCTTGACTTTCATCGTCAAAATATTCTTCAACAACCGGCCTGTATCCTAACATGCGGTGAATTGTAGAACTATTTTTATGGAATTCTGGTGGCAATGCGCGTTTCATTTGCTGTACTGCACGGCCAGTGAAAGCACAAAATGCAATAGATAAATTTTTGTTTTCACGCATATATCTTTGAACCAAACGCTCAACAAAAAATCTTTCAACTGTAGTCTTGCCTGTGCCAGCTGCGCCAATTAAACATGCACAAGAGTTATTTAACAGTCCGTCTAATGCAACTTGTTGGCTGTCGTCTAATGTTATGTTTAAACCTAATGTTGTATCTAAAGAAATAACATTGTCGGTTGCAACTGTTTCAATTTCTTGTGAAACATCTTCTGTTATAACTTCTAATTCGGCATCTGCTGTTTCAATATCTTTTTGTGTTTTAGTTACAATTTTTTTAGTAATGCCTGTACCAAATATTGCATCGCGTGAAGATTGTTCTTCAACAACTGGCGGTGCGTTCTTTTGTTCTTCGATTAATTCAAATAGTGTGGGCATTATCTGCTTTCCTTATATTCTTCTAATTGTTCAATTATATCATCCATTGCATCGTAATCATGTTCATCAAATTGATATGTTGTCATGACTGTTCTGCCATGTTTTGCGTATTTTATTAAATTATTAATTTTAATATTAGGCATTAATAAATTAAAATGTCATCATCAGCAGTAAAATTAAAAACACTTTGCAATGTTTTTAGCATAGCCTCAATTTCAGTTTGTTCTTTTGAAAAATACCGTTTTATTTCACTACCATTTGCTACAAATGATAAATAATATACACGAGCGTCTATATTTTTAAGTTTTAATTTGTTTATAGTCATCAGAACATATTTCCTAATCCGTCAGCTATATCGTTTACTTCTTGGTCTTTAAATTCAATAAATGCTGCGCCATTTACATGACATCTGGTAGGAACATAGCCAAAGTTTGCAAATATATGTTGCCAAACAGGACCATGACCCGGTTCGCCTTTGCAATGATATGCTATTGCATGTGAAACTTCGTGAAAGAATGTATGTAAAAAATCTTCGCGCCATTTTGCAGCATCAGCGCCAAAATAAATTTCATGTAAATGAATTTCGCATTTATCGTAATGAATTTTACCAGCAGTTGTTCTGATTTTTTTATTAATTTTAACTTTGTAATCAAGAATCAAATTAAATAGTTTTGTTTGTGTTAAATATGGCGAGTAGAGTGTTCCAGCAGCCCAACGCGGTTTAATTGCTGGATCATTTTGTATATAGTTTGCAACTGTTAAAGTTTTCATTTCCCTAATCCTTTCAAAAATGTGTTAAAGTTATCGTGAACTGTTTTGTCTTGTTCTTTTACAGGCTTAACAGCGGCTTTCTTTTCTTCTTCACCGATATCTTGCATGTTAAGATCAAAACCATCAGGCAATTCAAATAATGCTTTTTTCTTCGGCATCGGTTCGACTTTGCGCGCCATTGCGGCAGCCATCCAGGGTTCTTTTTGCTGTTGTTCTTCTGTTAATAAATCTTTCATATCTAAAAGTATTTCATCAACAGCAGTCATTGCAATCAAACGCTTTTGTGAGCGGAATGCAGCCATGCCGGCATAATTGGTTTTAATTGATAACGCGGTGTCATAAGTTATAGTTTGAATACCGCCGTGGAAATATTCATATTTAATAACTTCACGAATATTCTTATTCAAACAATTATTAAAATCATTTAAATCATTTGCGTTCTTTAAAAATGTCGATGGCGTATCAACAGGGAAAGTCACTATTTTTCTAGCTTTCAACGTGTCAATTATTGATAAATATCGGCGTAAATATTCATTAGTTTTAATCAAGTCATGCGTGTTAAATGTTTCAGCTTGTTGATATAATGCAATCCGCTGTTTCAAGCTATCTAATCTAAAAGACGTTCTATCAAAAGATTTTGAACCTTTTGCTGGCAATCTTGTTTGTGGCAGTGTTAAAAATACCGCATAAACAAAATAGCCAATTGGATCGAATTTTGATAAATTGTTTAGCGCGTCGGTGTCGGTATAAATCCATTGCGGTGCAATATATGTAATTGATTGCCGCGCGAGAAATGATTTGGCGCGGTCTTTACCGTGGATTTTAACCAATTTAATTAGCTCATCTTGCGTAAATTCTCGAATTATTTGCCCGGTCTTATTACAATAAATATTAATATATTCTTCAACTTGACTTAAATATATAAAATCATTTAATTTCTCAGCCTCGGCGCTATCAACTCGCTGTTGAATTGCTTTATCTGAAATATGTTCTAGCTTTTCAAATATATTTGTTAAATCGCTTTCTTGCCGATTGTTTTCTACTGTGATAGCCATGATATTTTCCCGTTTATTAGAAGTTAAAAACAAAATGATTAGGCCGGTTTGTTTTCTAAGGGCGGGAACCCTAGTTTAATTTCCCCCGGCATGGCTAACCAAACCATAATTCTAATCATCAGCTACCGTATCACACTTTTGACCCTTTGTCAAGTATTAAATCTGTTTAAAGGAAATTAATTTAATGTTGAAAGTTTCATGTAAGTTTCAATTTAGATAATGCATCATCTGGAGTTTGTTTTTCTTGTAACCCAGAATATTCTTCAGGTGTTTCAATTGGTAGCATTTGATTTGCTAATTCATCTATTTCTTTTTCATGTGCAATTCTAGGTGCAATCAAACGTAAGATATTATTTATTTCTTTAGCTTGGTAGCCTAATAAATTTTCTGTTGCTGTTAATAAATTAACTGTGTCTCCTACACGCCTTCTGTTGTCAGATGATAATTCATTGCCAGTTAAATTAATATATTGTTTTAATGTATTTACTATCATATCAATTGATTCAGTATGTTTTTCAATCAATTGGCATAAAACACTGATTGTATTTAATCTTGGCATGGCTAACTCCGGGTTCGTTCGTTCTCGGACTAGGATATATAACGTGTTATATGTTATGTTACTGTTATGTTATAACCTTTAATCAACTATAAGTCAAGTGTTAATCAAATTACAACATGCAATATTTAGCGTTATTACTATAGGGGGTTTTCAAAATTTGTTTATTCTGATATGTTATTTCTTTGCGTATATCTTTTATCTATTGCTTTGCACTTATGGCATATTAAATCCTAACATAACATAACATATAACACCATACCAACCTAACTCCGGCAACGTATGTTCTCGGACTTCAGATTGCTAACTTTGCATATTTGTTTTCAACTTAACTTTGCATATATGATCTATTCTGGCCCTGCCCTGGTCCGGCTGGCGGTCGATCGGGCTGGCCCGGCTGAAATCCGGCTGAATTATTTTTCATTTTCTTCACTATTTTATTGACACTCTCGCTAATTTCTCTTAAACTCCTCTTATCGGCAATCCTGCTGATTAATTTGAAACTTAAATGAAGGATTAAAAACAAAATGACAGATCAATCACAAGTTGAAACAGTAACGCAAGACGATGTTGGTGCTATGCCAGCAGAAGTTGCACAATCGGACACGCCGGAACAAGCGGGCGATGAATTTGCGCTTGATGATGTAGACAAGCGATATTTTCCGCCGTCTGATTTGAAAAACGCACAAATTCTGCTCGCCAAAATCGAAGTGTTGAAAAACAATGGCGTTAACGTCAAGACTACTTTCGACCGCGAAAAGGATTTTCCAACTGGTTACGGTCTTGCAGTTATTCCGTTATCTGAACGTCAAGTTGGTGCCAACGCCGGGCAAGGCAACAAGCGAACCGGCATTGTTCTTGCTGCAATTCCTGACCCTGATTTAATCTCCCAGGATGATGCGGGAAAGCAATTTATTCGTGACAATACAATTGCTGCCTTCCTTTCCAAAGTTGCCAACGCTGCACGGCCACGGCCAGACGGCCAGATCGCTGCAACAATGCCTTTCACAATCAAAGATTTTATCGAGGGTGGACGGCGCGGTGAAAGTCTCAAATCTTATACCGAATTGGCCGGCGATTTTGTTAAAGCATTACGCAAGAAGGGCTTAAAGTTTATTTCGCCGACAATCTTGCGGCAATGTCTTTCTAACCAGGCGTTTGCTGAAAATCAGTTTTCCGGCATTGATCAAAACTCCTGGGTTGCTGTCATTGATATGATGATCGGCAAGGCAACTGAAAAAGGTCTTGACGTTGCAATCTTCGACAACTGGAAACTTACGCGCGAAGACCAAGAGATCAATGATTTGCAAGACTTAGATTTCTCTGATCTGACTGTTTAGTATTTCATAACTTTCCAACTCAGCCCCGGTTGATTTATTTCTTCCGGGGTTTCTTTTTGCCTTGTAATCAGTTGTGATTTGTGATTTAATCAATCATCTCAATTTAATGGAATACAATGCAATGAAACTGAAAAAGCTAACCAGCGACGAAATCGTGGTCTTGCGAAGAATAGCCCATCGTTACGAGCGGCAATGCCTTTATGATCTGGGTTTCTTTCGCATCAGTTCAGCCGGTGACAATCTTAAGCAAATATGGTTTGTCAAGCAGGAACATAAGGCGCAAGTTGCAAAGCAAATTTTAACCAAGTTTGTTTAGTCTTTCATAGTCCCATCACATCGATGAAGGAACATAATAAAATGAAACTGTTTAAAACAATCATTAATGAACATAGTCTTGATGTTTGTTTTGCATTTGGCTTCGGCATCACAATGGTTTTAATCTTGGCGGTTGTTCTTACCAGCAGATTAATCGCCATTTGGTAGCAGCCCGATTGCAGAAATCACACTTGACAAATAAAACTAAGGGGGTGTATTACCCCCATTTTTCTGTGCACGGCCATCGGGGTATAAATACTCTCGATCGATCTATTTCCAGAAAAAAATTACAAAAATATAAAACTAGTTGCAATAAGAAAGAGAAAATATCATGTAAGTTTCAGGAAGTACGTTATAAAATAGTTGAAAAGTGGCGAAAAACTTGGTATAATGTAGGCATAGAAGGAAAGAGAAATGTAATAGCGTTGTTATAATATGGAAGCTGAGGAAAAAAGGTTCTTAGAAAAGATAGCAAGGTTAGACTTAGCTGGCGTAAGTGTTGGCGAGATTGCTAATGTTGTTAACAACGCAGATAGCTATGTTTATGAGCTTATGCAAAAGGATGATTATTCTCATATTAAAGCTGGCATAAGTTCGCTCGAATTTGAAAAGCAAGAATTATTGGCCGATGCGTGGCAAAGTATTGAAGCAAAAGCATTGGCAGTTGTAAATAATCATTTAGAATGGAATAAAGATCCTGATTTTGCACTTAAGGCGGCAGCAGTTGCAAATAAGTCAGATAAGCCCGGAAAGAGATTTGGCCGCCAAATCAATGCTACACAAGCTGCTACTGCAACCATTTCTCTTACTGTTGAATTTGTAGATAAAATTGCTTCTACAAACGGGCATATTATCGACGTGACTCCTGTAGATACAGACAATAAAATAAACGATGTTTTATCTATAGGCAAAACAGAAGAACTATTAAAGCCAACTTTGGCACCGGAAGCCGCAGATGAATTAGTAAATAAACTCGGTACTTTGTTTGAAGCAGAGGTGGCTGGGCAATGAAACTTGTTGAAACACAATTTACACGTAATGATCTAATTTCTGCATTAGAAAGTTCTCCTGAATTTTTTATCCAGTTCTTTATGCAAGATGCATTAGATTTTCCTGTTCCACCATTTCATTCTACTGTTTTTAAAAAGATGACTGTATTAGAAGTTGACCAATTTGCGTGCGCGATTCCACGCGGTCACGCAAAGACTACTCTAGCCAAGTTAGCATGTGTTTGGTTATTGTTGTTTTCACCAGTTAGTTTTATTATATATGTTAGTAATACAAAAACTTTATCAGTGGCAAGTTTGCAGGATGTTATTGCATATATGAAATCAGATAATTTTGCAAAACTGTTTGGTGAATTAATATTTGATGTGGAGCAAGAAGGCAATGGGTTCTATATCTTCAAATTCAAATCGCCCAAAGGACAGAAAACTTGTATCCTTCGGGCGCTCGGTGCTGGTCAACAACTTCGTGGTACGAATATTAGAAACCAGCGCCCGCAAGTTGCTATCGTGGATGATTTGGAAGATCTTGATGGTGTTACGAATGAAGAACAATATTTTATGCAAATACGAAAATGGTTTTATGGCACGTTTAAAAAAGCTTTGGCCAGGTACAACACAAAGATTATTCAAATAGGTAATATGATTTCGCCAAACTGTTTATTAAAGTTACATATTGATAGTGAAGATTGGCACTCAATGAGATTAGGTGCTTTATTATCCAATGGCGAACCATTGTGGCCAGAGTTGTGGACATTAGAAGCATTGCAGAAAGATTTTAAAGAATATGTAAATGCTGGCATGATGCATGTTTGGTTTGCTGAAATGATGAATTTGCCATTAGCCGCTGGCATGGGATTAATTAGACCAGACCAAATGCAATTTAAACCACCAGTTGGCCCAGGAGATATAGATTTTGGTTGCATTACAATTGATTTGGCAGCATCAGAACACGAATGGGCACACAGAACTGTGTTGGTTGTTCATGGTTTTGTTAATGATGATTGGCAGTTGTTAGAACATAAGTCTTATATTGGAATGGATCCTGCGCAATTATTTGATGATATTGTTGAATTGTGTTTTAAATGGCAAATTGTTTATGTCGGAATTGAAGATGCGGCTTTTCAACAGGTTTTACGTAAAGTTTTCGACTATATGATGCTAGTTAATAATATTGAAGGAATTGAATTTGTACCTTTAGCTGCTAGAGATAGAAAATACAGACGTATTGCTGCATGGGTAGCGTTAATGCGGCGAGGAGAATATTTCTTATCTGAAGGCGAATTAGATGTTGTTTCAGAATTAATGTTGTACGATCCAAGCAAGAAACAAAACACTGATGACTTGATTGATGCAGCAGCTTATATTGTCCAAATGATGGATGAATTTTTACTGGATATTATGGAAGCTAAATTGCCTGAAGGACAAGTACCGCCTACCATCGAAGGCTCTTATGCAATATGTGGAGTGTAAACAATGGTTGATGTGCAAATTGGCGCCGAATTATTCATTTCGGAGAAAGATGAAGATAAGCTTATTAAACATATACGAGACAGGCTTGAATTTGCTAGCGGTGATCACCGTGACAGTTTTGTTGACCGTCTTGAGCATATTGATCGTGAGCTCTCTGGGTACATTAAACTTGATGCAGAAGACCGCAAAAGGGAACGGGACAATAAGCTTGGTTTTTCGCCGAAATCTACCGATATAAATATGCAGATGGTTGATAGCCATTTAGATGGTGAATTAACTTATTTGCTTTCTGTTCTTGCGCCGGATGAAGGCATTTATAACGCAATTGCAGGTAAAGAAGATCAACCTATTGGCAATGCTTTTGCTGCCACGTTAAATGACCATGCTAGAATTTTTGGTCATTATCATCACATGGTTAAAAGTATATCTGACATGTTAAGGTATAATTTTGGTGGACATGTGATTCAATGGGAACGAATCATTGGGCAACAATTACAAAATGCAACAGATCGTCAAACTGTAACTATTAAAAATAATGAAGTTGTAGCTATGGGCAACGCGATTGATTCTATTGATCCATATAATTTTTTATGGGATATTGCAGCGCATCCTACTAGACTTGCTGCTGATGGTGAATTTTTTGCAACTATTGAGCTTGTTCGTCCGTTTACATTAAAACGGTGGGATAATAATAAACATGTTTTTGAAACGAAACGATTTACAGGCGATAATCGTACACATAGTGATGTTACTTATTATAGGCAAAAGCCAGATGTTTATATTGAGCCAACAAGTGAATTTGGCAGAATAAATGATTGGTCAGGTTTTTTATCTGCTGGTTCTACAGCAGAAATCAGCGATCACCACGAAATTGTTACATATTATGGTTGGATTAGCCCAAGTGAGTTTGGTATTGAGATAGAAAGTGATCCTGACGCCGATAAAGATCAAATGCAAATTTGGCGTTTTATTGTCGCTAATGCAAAACATGTAATTCGTGCAGTTCCATTAACTAATGCACACGGGCAATTGCCGGTTTCAATCGGTATGCCTAAAGTTGATAATTTAGGATTACAATCTAAATCTCTTGCTGAAGGATTATTGCCATTTCAGCGGTTTGCAAGCCATGAATTTAATGTGCATCAGCGAGCAGCTAGAAAGGGTTTGTACGGTTTAACATTTTATGACCCACGACAAGTGCCGTTGGGTGAAATGCGTAAAGAAGATTTAGAATCCGCAAAAATTCCAGTTAAATTAGCTGGTGCTGACAGAGATATTCGTAAAGCAGTTATGCAAATGACTGATGTGCCGCAAACAGATAAAACAGTCGGTAATGTTGCTGCTGCTTTTGAGTTTATGGACAGAATGTTACCTACTAATATTACTTCTAATTTAGCATCTATGGAACGCGCAACACAATACGAAGTTGCAAATGTTGTTCATGGCACAAATCGTAGAAGTTTAAAGATTGCCAAAACAATTGATACACAATGTTATGTCGGTTTGCGTTTTCAGTTGATGTATAATACTATGCAATTCCAAGAATCAATTGAATTAATTGATCCTAATACTGGTGATAAAATTCAAGTTAACCCCGCAGAATTTAGAGAAACTAAAATTGAATTTTCATTATCAGATGGATTAAAAGGTATTGACAGATTGATGATTATTGAAGGAATGAAAGAAGTCATTGGTATGATTTTACAATCTAATGCAGCTAATAATAAGTTTGATATTGTGGCAATAGTTAATTATTGGACTTCACTTATGGGCGAAAATATAGATTTTACGCAATTCGAGATTACAGATATTCTTGATACATTACAGCCAGAAGAAAGACAAATTGCAGTACAGCTGTTTGAACAATTTATAGCAGCGCAACAAGAACAACAACAAGGTGCTCCTACTAATGGCGCCGGTGGTGATTCTTTACAACTTAATCTGGGAGCAGGAAATGTTTGAACATTTATATAACGGTATGACTGGTGATGCACAATTATTAATGCTTGATGTTGTAGGCAATCCTATTTTTCGAAATATGTTAAATGAATTAGCAGCTGAAGCGCAAGTAAAGATTTTAGAATTAAACGCAGAAGAAAAAAGCGCTGAAGATTTTAGAATTTCATATGCTGTTGCGCAAAAAGAATTTGAACTTATTACAGAATTTTATCAAGCAATAGAAAACGTTAGGTTAGATCTAGAACAACGGATGCAATAAGGAGAAAGTAAATGACCGATCAAAGTAATGTTGGAAATCCCACTTCTGTGCCAAATGCAGGCACTTCGCCTAATAATCAAGATACAATACAGGGCGACGGGCAGCAACAGCAACAACAACAGCAAGATAACAAGCAAGATAACGTTGATGATATTGCAAAAATATGGGAAAATCCAGATAATAACCAGCAGCAACAACAGCAACAAACGCAAGAACCTGTTGTAAATAGACAAGATGCTGGGCAAGTAATTGCAGATCATATTGCTGGTTTAAATTTAGTACCTGCAATTACAAATGAAGTACAAGAACAGTTTGTTAATAACGATTTTAGTGGTTTGTCTGGTATTGTGGAAGAGGCAGTCGGTAATGTTTATAAACAACTGCTTAAAGACACTTCTACCATTATGGACAATAAGATTAAAGATGGTATTAAAAGCGCAGTATCGCAATCAGGTAATGTAACCAATGCAACAGCAGCGATTAGTTTAATGGAAGAACGCATGGCATTTACAAAAGATCCTGCAATTTCACCTGTTGCAAAAGTTATATTAGGACGTGCATTGAAATCTGGCCAAGATGTAGATACAGGTATTGATACCGTTAAACGGTTTTTTGAAAAATCAAGCGAATTATCTACTGGAAAACCTAAACGTGGTGGTCCGCCAGAAGGCAGGCCAAATTCACGACCAATAAATACTAATCGGCAAATTAATACGAAAGATAATAACGACGATTTTACAGACGAAGAAAATGCAGATTGGGCTTCATTTTTAACAGCCGATCAATCACAACAGTAACGATAACAAGGAGAAACGAAAATGGCGGTTAAAGGGGTATTTACCTCTGATGCAGGAATTGTCGGCGACCGCAAAGGTGATTTTGCAGCAGCGTTGTTGCAAATTGATCCTACTGGTAGTGCCCCTTTGTTTGCACTTACCAGCGGAATGGAAAGCGCCGATGCCACCGATACGGTTATTACATGGTTTGAAGAGAATAAAATCTCTGGTCGTATCAATGTCACAAACAATGCCACGACAGGCACAACTCTTACCGTTGACGATGCAAGTTTCGTAGTTGGCGGTGAAATTTTCCTTATCGAAAGCACTGGTGAATATGTCATTGTTGCGAGTATCAGTGGAAATGATTTGACAGTTACGCGCGGGTTTGCCGGAACTACAAATACGACCATTGATGGTTCTGGAACAGTCGTGCCTATTCAAAAGATTGGTACAGCTTTCGAAGAAGGTTCTGGCCGGCCAACCGCCGTTGCAAATCTCGGCTATCCTCGGTTTAATTACATGCAGATTTTCCGTAATGCATGGGATGTAACCGGAACTGCACGTCGGATTTCATGGCATACTGGTAACGTGGTTGCTAAAAACAAACGCGATGCTGGTTTATTCCATGCCGAAGACATTGAAAAATCTCTTTGGTTTGGGCGCCAATCAATTGGCATTCAAAATGGGCGCCCGTTCAGAACAATGGACGGGATCATAACGCAAATCACAACGAATGTTCAGGCGCAGTTGTCGTCTACTTCGTATATTGATATGCGGACTTTCTTGCAAGGTGTTTTCGAGAAAAACATCAAAGGCAAGCCAAATGAACGCATTGCATTTTGCGGTAACTCGGTTCTTGCTGTTCTCGATACCATTGCAATGGCTCATGCCACAATGAATATCACGCCAGGTCAAACAGAATTTGGCATGAACATTCGCAAGTGGATGACACCTTTCGGTGATATTTCATTAATGACGCATCCGTTGTTTGTGGAATCTCCATTCTGGACGGAAAACCTTTATGTCTTGCATCCCGGCGCCATTCGGACACGTTATCTTCGCAGAACTTCTGAAGATGATTATGATTCGGACGGTTCGCGTGCTGGCATTGACTCGGATTTCGGTGTGTTGACTTCGGAACTTTCAATCGAATATCGCGCCGAAGTTACTGGCGGTGAATTTACTGGCATTGACACAGCCAATACAGCATCGCTAGGTCCTTCAACTTAAATTGCATCCTCCCTGACCCTTGGGGGAGCAGCTACTCTCTGTTGCTCCCCTATTTTTTAAGACTTATTATAAGAAATTTTAACCAAGGATGCAGAATATGACGAATACAGAACAACTTCCAGAAATGAATGGTGTAACGTTTATTTCTGATAAATCTGATCTTCGATTAAGTGGTGTTCCGGGTATCAAAGGCGGTATTTTACGTTTTGTAAATGGTTCTTTTTATTCTGAGGATCAAAATTTAATTAAAGTTCTTAGAAGTTACATTAAAAATAAACCACACGTTTCTCAGCTTATGCGTGAAATTGATATGTCGCAAGCTGCTAAAGTTATCCACGCGTTTGAACAACAGAATTTAAGTCGCCATCGTGCGGTTAAAGGTGGTTTTACCGGCGCGCAGCAGAATGAAATGTTGCGTACAAGCGAAGCTGGTAAAGCAATGGCAATGGATGAAGCTATTGCACAGAATATGAGTCCAGAAACAGGCGTTGAAATGCATGACCAAATTGATAAGGCTATGCAAGTTACAGAAGACAGTGCGCAGATTGTAAAAGATGGCACTGGGTTTACTCCTGATCCAGGGGTAGTTGCCGCTAATGCTGCAAAAGATGCAGAAGTAAAAGAAACAGTAAAAACTGTAACGAATCTATTAAAATTACCAGGGCAAGATTAATAAATGGCGGTAGAAAAACAAACATTTTCAGCAGCTGTTGACGATGTAATTGCGCGTTCAGGTCGTAAAGATCGGCGTTTAGATATTCAATCATATGTAAATCAAACTTTAAGAGAATGTTCTGTTTTAGAGTATTTTGATAATGATATGATCGAGGATAATCTTACTGCCGATCAAGATAATTTTATCTGGACAAAACCAGACTATTTTAGATTTATGAGAACTGTTAAATATCCTGATGATATTTGGCCGGAACATTTACCTCCTGGCAGACACCAACAAGATAAAATAGACTATTTTTATCAAGGTCCAACATTTTGGGTCTTTAATGGTACTTCTGAAGATGATATAATTAAAGTTGCATATTATGATTATCCTAGACGTTTAATTTATTATGACAATTTAGACGGAACTCTTAGTCGTCCTGCAATTTATGTAATTGGCGATGAAACTGATGGATTTATTGAAAAATTTCAATATTTAAGCGGTGGTTCTTATATAGATACTTTAGGAACTACGGCTTTAGATGAAGCAGCCCAAGCTGCTGTTACAAATTGGATACTATTTAAATGGTATGATTTAGTTATGGAAGGTGCTTTGGCAAAATTATTTAAAAATGTTAATAGTCCGCGGGCGGTTCCTTCTTTTGCATTATACAAACAAACGCAAAATGATTTTCGTAATGCAGAACCGATTGGCGCGTTACGCTTCTAAAAGGAAAACATTATGGCGATCGTAGCAGGTGATTTTGAGTTTCGTTTAAGCGGCGGCGCTTCTGAAAGTGATCCTGATCTTTCACTCGGTGGTGTTAAATCGTCAGTAGAAATTACCGACGCAAGTTTGCATAACTTGTTTGATGTTGTTTCTGGTGCAGAAGCTAGCGCAGGTGATACAGAATATCGTGGTCTTTATTTCCATAATGGGCATGGCAGTTTAACTTTACAAAATACTGTAGTTTGGATTTCAACTGAAAGTAGTTCTTCAGATAGTTTGATAAATCTTGCGCTTGCTGGTGAAGGTTTAAATGCTACTATGGAAACTATTGCTAACGAAAGTACTGCGCCAGTTGGGGAAAGTTTTTCACATCCGACAACTGAAGGTGCAGGTTTATCGTTTGGTAATGTTCCAACTGCGCAACATTTCGGGTTATGGATAGAGCGTATTATTTCATCGTCCGCAGCAGCCTTTGCAACTGATACAGCAGTATTGACAGTTAAAGGTGAAACTGCTGCATAAGAATAGAAACAAGGAGCGAGTAATTGGCAACATATCAAGATTTATTCGACCTTCGCAGGAATCAGGGATTGATTGATAAGGTAACAACCGCAGTAGTTATAGCGGCTGAAACGATCTTCACAGAGACGTCTGGCGCGAACCTTGCCAACCGTCAAACTTGGGCGCGAGAGGCTATAATTAATCCAAGAAAAATGGCTGAGGTGTTTATGGGTGTTGTTCTGGCTGCGAATAAATCTGCCACGCGCACCAGTATTCTTGCCGCCGCCGACAGTGCGATTCAGACAAACGTAGATGATGCTGTTGACGACTTTGCCAATGGTACGGCGGTGCTGTAATGGCGAAGATATTAACTGCCGATGAGCAAGCATCTCAGGACGCCAAGGCGCCACGAGTAGAAGCGGCACGCAAGGCGCGGGAAAAGGTGTGTAAGGAACTTAATATAGACAACTCGGACGACCCGTATCTTGGCCTATCAGACGAGAGGTGGACTGAGGTTCGTGAGGCTATTCGGGCTGCTCAATCCAAGGCTGTGGCACCATTTTTAGAGGACGCGGCTAATGCCTAACGAAGTCCTCCAAAAAGTAGGAACACAGATAAGTTTTGCTGACCACGCTACTGATTTTGCCGGTGGTGCGACTAAGACTTCGATTGAAGTTACGCCAACTGATGTGCAGATAGATTTGACAGACCTGGGTGTGGGCCTGGGTAGAGAAAGCGCTAAGTTTGACTTCGGAGCTACGCGGGCAAAGCGATACTCGATATTGGGTACGTTAGAGTTTGAGACTGAGCCGCCGACGGGTGAGGTTGTTAATCTTTATATTGCCTATACGTCCAACTCCGTTGCCGCCAACGGTAATATCCAATCCATTGACGGTGTAGATGCTGCCGCACCTTCCGGGCATTCAACCCTGCAAGAACTCACCGATGCCAGCAGATGGATTGGCTCGTTAACGGTTTCTGCCGACTTCACGCCAACGGTTCAAAATATGGATGGTGGTTCCTTCTCGCCTAAAGAGAGATATGGAATTCTAATCGTTGTTAACAACACCGCCGACTTAATTCATACCAATGCCGTTGAGTGCAACATCGTCTTCAATCCGATTATCGATGAAGTGCAGTAAAGATAGCTAATGGTTGAGAGGGTATTTCTCCCATCAAAAGCCAAATGGGGGTTTGATCGAGGTCTGGTTGACCCTAAATGGGATTGGTTTTGGGACATGGCGGTATTCGCTGCGCCAATTTGGGAGGGTGGCGGTAGTGTTTATGATTTTGTTCGTCGGGTAGAAATTCCCCTTCATAGTACCCCGGCAACGTGGTCATCCGCGACTGGCGCTCTAGGTTTATTAATGGATGCCAACCGCGAGGCTGCACAGGCGACAACCCCGGCTCATGTGAAAATTGGGTGGCCGGTTACACTGTGCCACGGTTATACCAAAACCAGCACATACGACTCCAGCTTTAACGCCATTTTTGGCGTTTCTTGGGACAGCGCCAATACAGACCCATTTACGTCTTTTCTGATTGCCAGAGACAATGTGGGATTAACCCTTACAGCAAATTTGAACCACGGCGGAACGAACTTAAATCTCGGTGCCAATCTAGGAACAACCCCCGCCCTTGGCGCGCATAACAATTATGCTTGGATTCTTGACCAAGGAAGTCAGGAGCTATGGCGGGATGGAGAGTTGCGGGTTACCAACGACAATGCGCTCTCAGGTGGCGACCCAACTTTTGATTCTACCAGTCTGATAACTTTTGGTGACGGTGTGAGGTCTGCCCGTCACCCCCACGGTGTTGTGGACTACGGGTATATTCTCTCAGGGTTTCCCAACCAACATCAAGCAAAGATGATTACGTTAGACCCACTGGGGCCGTTTACGATGCGGGAAGACTTAATTGGGTTTGTGGCGGCGGTGGGCGGGGCCACATCATTAATTATTCCTAGATCTGTAATTTACAACTTTTTAGGAAGGTAGAACAATGGGTAGAATATACACAGGCGTTTTTAACGCTGTTTCTGTTGTAGCTGTGCAAGATTTCTTTGAGTTACTTGCACCGTCTGACGCCACGCTTTTAGTTTATCAAGTCGAATTGCATAATGTTGGTATTGGCGCAGATGCTGGTGATGCTGAAGAAGAAATGTATGGCATTGAAATGGCCCGCGGTGTTGGCGCTACTAGTGGTTCTGGTGGTTCGACTGTAACAACACAACCTAAATCAAACGGTGATGGTGCAACTGGCGCTGTTTTAGAAGCTAATAACACTACGCTAATGGTAGCTGGTGGTGGTTCTGTTGAACAGCTTTGGTCTGCTGGCTGGAATATTCGTGTGCCATTCGATAAACTGTGGATACCGGAGTTAAGACCTGTAATTTCACCGAGTGACAGGTTTACAGTTGAATTAACTTCTACACCGACTGATGCCATTTTAATTTCTGGCACGATTTCGTTTGAAGAACTAGGCGGCTAAACAATGGTTGGCGTTTTTCGCCATCTGTTTAGAATACCTCGCCGATCTGGACTTGGCGTTGGGACTTTTTCTGTTCCAACGCCAATTGCTATTGATACGCAAAATAGCGCATATTTTCATAAAACTGGTGGTTTTGACGGTATAACTAATGATGATACAGGTATTGTAGCATTTAAAATTAAATTTAGTGCAGCTGATGCATCAAATGTTATTATTGCAAATCAACAAGGTACATTTGAGGTTCAACGTACAACAAGTAATAAAATTCGTGTAACATTATTCGATGCAGCATTTGCTAATGAATATACTTTTGAAAGTACTAATGCATTTGATTCTAGTGATGGTTTATTAAATGTATTAATTACTTGGAATGTAAGTACAACTACATATACTTCACAAATACATGTTAATGATGCAGCTGAAACTGTTGTTGAAGTTAATGATAGCGCAACCGCATTTCTTGTTAAGGTAGACGAGACAGATAACTGGGCTGTTAATACTAACCCATCAAGTCTTGGCAATAATGTAGATGATATATGCCTTGGCGATCTTTATATGCATATCGGCGAGGAATTAGATTTTACTACGGAAAGTAATCGTCGGTTGTTTTTCAATGCTGGCGGTGCTATGGTATATAAAGGGCTGCTCGGTCAAATACCTACGGGTAATCAACCTATATTATTTCTATCAAGTACTATTGCTGATATAAGTTCATGGCAAAATAATAGAGGTTCTGGCGGTGGTCTTACTTTAACAGACGGTCCGTTAATTGAATGTCCTGCCACTACACCAATTTCAGATATTTTAGATTTACGGTGGGATATACTAGAAAGTATTCAAGACACTTTAGATTTAAGATGGAATATATTAGAAAATATTCAAGATATTTTAGACTTGCGTTGGAATATTTTAAGTTCTATCAGTGATACAATAGATTTACGTTGGAATATATTACAAAACATACAAGATACTTTAGATCTTAGATGGAACATGTCTGGTAATGTTCAGGATGTGCTTGATCTTAGATGGGATATGAGTGGTAATGTTCAAGATACACTTAGTTTACAATGGAACATTTTAAATAACATACAAGATATCATTGATTTAAGATGGGATATACTTCAAAATACGCAAGATACAATAGATTTTCGTTGGGATATTACAGGAAATATATTAGATACATTAGATCTTAGATGGGATATACCTGGAGCAACATCAGTACAAGATATTTTAGATTTACGCTGGAATATGGCCGGCAGTATTTTAGACACATTAGATTTACGCTGGGAATTAATAGAAACATTATCAATAGGTCAATTATTAATACCGATTATTCCAAATTTACCACCAGAGTCACAAAGAATTTTAGAACACAATTTTAGAATTTTAATTCAATTATTTGAAGCAGGTCAATTTGGTCAATTTACAACAGTAGACGGAAAAACAGTTACGGTTGAAGAAGGTTTAATTACAGACATCAACTAGGAGGGCATAATGCCTAAGATCATGTCACATAAAAAATTTATTGCTGCACTTATTGGCGCTGTTTTGCTTTATGTGCAACAAGAATTTGGTGTTGATTTTGGTATTGCTGCTGAAAATTTGCCACCGTGGGTGATTGGATTGGCGGCGGCTATAGGCGTTGAACGTCTAACAAATAAATAAAGGAATAAAAACATGGCACTTGCTCTTGATGCAATGGCGGCAGATTCTGCTAACGCAATAACACCAGATGAAGGACATACATGGCGGCACAATGGGCCAGCTGGTAGTTCACCAGTAGTTTTTGTATTTGGTTCTGCCGGTACATTTGGTACATTGCAACTAGTTTGTTCGCCTGATGAAGTAAATTGGTTTGTCGCAGCTGGTGGTGGTGCAGTTATAACTGCGGCTGGTTATGTAATTGGACCGCCAGGTTTAGATGCTGTACGTTGGGGTATAACTTTAGATAATTCAACCACCCCGAGCTTAACTCCTGTAGTTATTTAATGCGCGGCCGATTTCACATAAGTTGGGGCAATAAACACTTTATTCTTCCCAACCGCATCTTTGACGAAGGTGAAGAATCTTTCTTAAAGATGATCTTCCAGGCTGATGTAGCCGATGTTTCAGCTGGTGGCAATTTTTTCATTGGTCTTTGCGATGATAATGATGCTGATAATAGAACTTTGGCTACACTTATTGGTGAGCCTGGCGTTGTAAATGGTTATGGCAGAAAAGCTATTACAAGAGATGCGACTGGTTGGCCAACAATTGCTGTTGCTGGCAAAATGTTTAGAGCATTAAGCGCGCAAGTTACATTTACTGCATCTGGTGGTAGCTTTGATACAGCAATTAAACGTGCGTTTTTATGTAATGTTACTTCAGGAACCGGTGGTTTATTATTTGCGTTAAGCGGAAGATTGTCAGGACAGCCAATAACTGTGCCTGTTGGAACTCCTTTAAATGCGCAATATGAGGTGTTCTTGCGATGAAAGTTAATTTATTATTAGGTATGTTAGTTGCTGCTGTTGCGATAATTGGCGCAATCAGTAGTGCAGTATTTGCTTTAGAAACTAGATATGCAAAAGAATTTGTTTTAAAAGCTGTTAGTGAGCGGTTAGATATAAAAATTCTTGAAGATCGTTTATTTTTTCTTCGTCAACAAATTTGGACATTAGAAGCCACGTTTGGCGCAGGTTGTGTTAACTGCGAACCGAGAATGATACAATCTTATAGAGAATTATTACATGAATTAGATAATGTGCTTGCCGAATTAAACAGGATACGTAGCGGTGCCTAACGCAAATTTTACTGCATTTAAAGGTTTTATTCCGATTGACGCGCGGAAAGTAGATCAACCGCATGTTGTTAACGGAGAAAACTTTTTACTTAATGCTGATGGTATTTATTCAGCATTTGGTAGTGATATTATTTCTTACGAAAGATTTGAAAATCCAGAACTTATAGAAACTTTTAATATTGAAGATGATAATTTTATTTTTACTAAAGGTGGTATTTGGGGCTACGATGCAACAGCAGATATTTATTTTCCAAAATTTTTATTCACTGATGCTGGTGATACAGCGCCTTGGTCAGAAGCATTTGTAGGTAATGTTTATTTCTTTGCAAAGAAAGGTGTAGGATTACTTTCATTCAATCCTACGTTAAATGAATGGAAGAACCTTGGTGGTACTGGTTCTGTTCCAGTTAATATTGAATATATTACAAATGCCAGTGGCAGATTAATTGCTGTTGATCCAACAATTTTCTATTGGTCTGCATTTGATGATGGTGAAGATTTTGTAACAAGTACTGTAACAGGTGCTGGAGCGCAAAGTTTAGGTTTAGTTAAAAATGGCACGCCGCTTGGTGTAAAGCACACAGAACGTGGTGGTTTTCTTGTTCTTACAGATAAAGGTATGATAGTTGCTGATTTTATTGGTACAACAATTCCATTTTCATTCAAAACTTTAACAGAACACACAAAACCTATATCTGCTTTTGCTATTTTAGATGTAGAAGATGTAATTATTATTCTTGGCGAAGATGGTTTTTGGCAAACTACTGGCGAAAAACCAACTCCTTGGCAACCTTTAATGAGTGAATTTTTTAGACAGACTTTGTTGTTAAATATTTTAGATACAAACGCAGAAGCTATAAGACTACATTATAATGTTGAAAGAAAATGGGTTTTAGTTTCGGTTGCAGAATTAAATCAACCACAATTATATACTATTGCTTATGTTTATTATTTGCCTCTAGATGAATGGGGTAAATTTAACCAACGACACCACGGTTTTGGTACATTGAATTTACAATCAGGGCCGTTTCAGGGAAGAAATTTCGGCTTTATTTCACCTGATAAATACTTAAGAAAGTTTACAGATCAACCAAGAATTGAGCCTAACCCAGATCAAAATGAATTATATCATTTTCATTCTGAAATAGAATTTGATTCTCGTTTAGAAGATGGTGTGCATATTGCGTCTTCATTTATGTATATGCCTGAGAATGATGAAACATTTTTTGCAACTGTTGGATCATCTGGTTTGTTTACAACTACAGACGGCGAACCAGATGGTGCTTACACGCCAATATTTGGTTCTGTAGATGCTTTTATTGATGTTGGTTTATTTAGATTTACAGAACAATTGGCTGTTAATGAAATGTCAACTGTTCATGAGGTTGCAGTTGGCCAAGATGCAGAAGCTGTTTTTGCTTTTGATTCAGAAGATTGGAATATAGATTCTGGTGACGAAGATTGGAATGTATTAACCGCAATGGAAGATTGGGGGTTTCAAGTTGTTTCTACAGTTGGTTATGACGGCACAATAATTGGGACTGTTGACGGAAAAAATACTTGGGAAGATCAGATTGAATTAATGACAAAATACGATCATACAGCTGTTGATTCTGATGGAAATACACTTGAAAAATTAAAAACACAATATTTCAGTTGTTATAACACCGGCATTTATCATATAATTCGATTATCAGCGAAACAAATTGATCAAAGCTTTTTCTTAAAAACTTTAGATATTAACGGCAATGTTGACAGTGTGCTATAGGAAATTATAAATGGTAAAACGCGTACAACGTGTCAGACATACACAACCAACAGCCGATACTTTTCTTGGTCTTGATGGTGAAATTACTGTTGACTCAACAGATAACACTGCTAATGTGCATGACGGTATTACAGCAGGTGGATTTCCACTTGCAAGAAAGGATTTAGATAATGTTTTAAATGCTACTGGAGCGGTTGCTGGCAAAATGTCAGCAGCAGATAAAACAAAATTAGACGCCATTGAAACGGCTGCAACCGCCGATCAAATTGCAAGTGAAGTTGTATTTACGCCTGTTGGTGCTATTGTTGCAACAGAAGTGCAAGCAATGGGCGCTGAATTAGATGCCGATTTAACTGTTGTTATTGGTGAACTAAATACTGAAGAAGCCGCAACATTATCACATAGAAATGATACTTCTGATCCGCACAGTGTAACAAAAGCACAAGTTGGTTTAGGTAATGTTTCGGATGATGCACAATTAACAATTGCCAATAATTTAAGTGATTTAGCAGCTGCGGCTACTGCAAGAACTAATTTAGGTCTTGTAATTGGCACAGATGTGCAAGCAGATTTAGCTGTACCGTCACAAGCTGAAGCAGAAGCAGGTACAGCAACAACAGAAAGGGTTTGGACAGCTCAAAGAGTTAAACAGGCTATCGCCGCGCTGGAAACATCGGACGCGGATTTTGAAGTCATTGCCAACGGCACAGTATCGAACGCTGCCTCGCTTGATATTATTAATCTGTTGACAACCTACCGAGCTTATAAACTGGTCTTTTCCAATTTATTGCCAGCAACGGATGGCGCTGGTCTAACGATGAGGACGGATACCAATAATGGAGCCTCTTTTGAAGCTGGGGCCTCCGATTATGGGTGGGCTATTTCTAATGCAGCATCGGGATCATCTACAGGAACAGGGGATAACGCGGACTCAGAAATACAATTGGAGGGCAGTGCTAGTAATTCTGCCGGGGATGAGGGGAACGGATACGTTATGATCATAGATCCTATGAATAGTGGTGTTCCCACTAGTATTGTGGGGCAGATAGGGGCCAAAAATTCTACAGGGAACGAGTCTGTTTATATAAGTGCTGGTCGTCGGTTGGCAGATGAAGCCAATAATGCCATCCAGTTTCTTTTTACCACCGGCAATATCATAACAATGACCTACACACTATATGGATTGAGGGCGAGTTAATGGCGTTAAATAAACACGTTATTAACGCGGCAGACAAAACTTCTGAAGATGTACCGCTAACAGTACAGGAGGAAGCGGATAAACTTGCAACAGAGCAGGCGTATGCCAATGACACGCCTGCCCGCGAAGATGCAGAACGAAAGACAATATCAGGAGCAGATCTCGGAACGGCGTTGAATAAGACTTTGCGCGATCTTCTGCTAGATATAGAGCAGCGATTACGCGCAGCAGGACAAAATTCAAACATTCAAGATATTGCTAATGCCGGCAACAAGAATGAATATTTGCAAGCATTACGCAAAATTCATGAAAGTTATCAATAATGGCTAAACACGGTTTAAATCCTGAAATAATTGAAGCATTAGGTAGACATGGCGATACTGTAATTGGCCATTTAACTCCAGGCGAGCGCGTTATTCCTGAAGGTATAATTGACGATGATTTAGAAGCTGCATTAGAAGCAGCATTTGAAAAAGCTGGCATTGATATGGATGCTTTTACAGTTAATGATAATCCTTCTATTAATCCATTTACAGGTTTTCAAGAATTTTTTAATGGCGATTCTACTGGCGAAGGTGAATCAGGACAAGGTGGCGGCGGTGACGATGATGGTGGTGGCACTGGTGGCTCCGGTGGAAGTGGTGGAGATGCTGCGGGTGAAGATGCAGCGGCTGAAGGTGTAGGTGGTGGCACTGGAACTGGTGGTGCTGCGGCAGTTGGTGGTGAAGGTGGTACTGCTGGTGCTGGTATTGCAGGTGCACAAGCAGATGTTGCAGCAGATGCAGCAGCAGAAGCACAAGCAGAAGAAGATGCTTTTGGCGGAATGTTTGGCACTGGAGGTTTTGGTGATACTGGTTTTCTTGGACAAACAATTGTTACAATTCCAAATCCATTAGATCCAAAAGATCCATTTACTATAACTCCGTTTGATATTATGAAAACTATAGCTTTAACTGCATTGCCAATGGGTACACCATTTGGTTTAGCTGTAAAAGGTTTGGAGGCACTTGGATTTGAAGGTATAGATGAAACTGCCGATGAAGCTGTTGCAGGACAAGAAGCTGCAACAGCAGACGGAGGAGATGCAGGCGAAGGTAGTATATTCGAGCAAACACAAGAAAGATTAAGTGCATTTTCATCTGCTGAAACTGAAACAGGCGATATAATTGGAAATGAATTTCTAGATTTTATTGAAGAATTTTTAAATCGCAGAGTATTTGATTTTAATTTTGCTGATATGCCAGATTTTTCAATACTTAGTGATGATTTTGGCAGTTTGAAATCATTAGATTTTAGTTTCCCAGATGACGGTGATAGTCAAAGTGGTTTAGAAATTTTAGATCCTGGTGAATTTCTTAGTGGTCCAGATAGAATAGTTACACGATAAAGGAGACAGGCGATGGGTTTTTTGGATGATGTGCTAGATTTCTTTACTGGCACAGAAAACACAGATAGTTCACAAGCAATTAATACAGTTACGCAACAAGATACTGCTAAGACTACATTATCTGGTGGAACAACTGCGCAAACGCAACAACGTGGTGCTGTTACTGGTGAAGAACAAGCTACAACAACTGCGCGTGATGAAACAGTAACGCAGTTAGATCCTGAAACACAAGCATTATTGCAAAATTTAATACAACAACTTGGCGGTGATATTGGCGGTAGCGGCGACCCAACGGCTGATTTAATAGATGTATTACAACAAAGTTTTGCCGGTGATTTTGCTACACGTGCTGGTGACTCTGGTGATGCCACTGCAGGATCAATTGAAGATGTAATTAGCGCTGCAAGAGCATCTGGTGAAGAACAGATCGGTTTGCAAAATCGTCAGATTGCCGAAAGAACTGGCAGTTCGTTTAATACTTTAGTCCAAGATTTAACGCAGGAAAACAGACAAGATTTTGAAACACAACTTGCTGGAGTTTCCGGTCAATTATCTCTTGCTGCGCGCGAAAGTGGTACACAAGAATTTCTTGGCGCATCAGAAGCATTACGCCGGGCTACAGAAAGTTCTCGTTTAGGCGCATCTAGTGGTGTTGCAGATTTAGCTACGTTAATTAATTCTTTAAAAGGTGCTACGCAAACATCTGCGCTTACTGGTGATGTATTGCAAACAGGATTGCAAGAAACACAAGAAACAACAAACAGTCTGCAAAGTGTTATTGAAGCAATACAAGAATTACAATCCGGTAAGAGTGTAACAGTTGGTTCACAAACTGGCGAAACTTCTGAAAGTGGCACAATTTTTGATCTATTTAATACTAATCTGTTTAGGAATTAATATGACAGAAATATCTTTATTTGATGATGGTCTTGACGAAGATGATTTAGCTGTATTATCTGCTTCGCGAGATTTAACAATTCAAGCAAATCGTAATCTCGGTAATGTCGTTTCAGATGTTATCAAAGATACTGCTACAGTTAATAAGGCACAGGAACTTTTTGAACAAAAAGCATTAACAGATCTTGACCGCATTTACGGCAATGTTCTTTCAGCACAAGATAGATTAATAAATATTGAAGATAATCCAGCATTTGTTAATAATATTATGTCATTGCTGGGGCATGACGAATTTAACAGACGTGTTCAAGGTGCAAAATTAAAACGAAGTGAATTTGAATTGCAACAACTTGGTTCAAAAATTTCACGTTCGCAATCAATTACAGCGAGCAAAAACAGATCATCGCAACAGCGAATTCTTGGCGCGCAAACACAAGCTAATATTGCAGCCACAGAGTCTGGGATTTTAGTTGATCAATTTAGACTTGGTATGTCTCTGGAACAGGCTAACCAAGCACGTCAAAGATTTAATATTTTCTTGCAGCAAAATGAAGTTGTACGTACACAACAGCAAATTGCTAGTTTAGGCAAGAAACAGCTTAAAGCAGAATTAGATAATGAAAAAAGCAAACTTCCACGCGGGTTAATGGAAGATAGACTGCGTAAAATTGAAACAGCAGAAATTGCATTAGAAGCTGCGCAAGTTACAATGGCCTCTGGCAGAGCTAGTGCAGCAAAAAGAAGTATTGAAGCATTTTTAGCCAATGCTGGTACGCCAACGCTAATGGCATTGCATAACCAGGCAGTACAAAGTGAAGATCGTACTGTAAAAATTGGTGCTGTAATTCTTGGTGAAGGACAACTTGTTGCAGCATTAAATAATTCAATGAAAGAAGATGAAGTATTACGTGCAAAAGGCGAAGAAATTTCTGTTGCTATGGTTGAAGCCGAAGTTGCGTTAGAAGCAGCTGCAATAGAAATTCAAAATCTTGATAGCGCGTTTAATGGTAGTATGCCTACTGATGTACAAGCTGAAATAGCTGCTGCCGCAGAGTTAGTTAAATTAGCAAGAGATCAAAATCTTCCTCCAAAAACAACTTTATCGCGTGTTAAACTATTAGAAGCAGGTATTGAAAAAGGTGTTAAAGCTTTTGAAGACTCTTTTGTTGAAGACTCAGATAAACAAGCTGCTAGAGCGTTTGTTAAAAATGCTTTAACATCTAAGTTAGCTGCTGGATTTCTCGCTAATAATATTGCTAGTCCAGCTGCAACTGCTTCTGGTAACATTCTTTTTGATACTTTAGGTCTCGATTTTCAGCAACGTATTGATGATATTAGAAATGAAGAAGAAATTAAAAGCGCGGTATTTAGAGACCCCGTTACCAAAGATATTACTTTAGCTACACAGTCTCGCGAAAGAGATGCAGCTAGACGTTCCGAATTAGCTATGCAAGCTAGTGGTAATCGCCCAGAATTTAAAGTTATTGCTGGTGTTGTAATCGGTAATCAATTTATAACCGATGTTTTAGCAGATATGACCAAGGATTTAGATAATACTGATCCTAAGATTATGGCAAATATAATTAACCCAGAAACAAAACGTTTTAATTTAGAATTAACTAAAAACGGCCATCCTGATAAAAGTTTAATTTTTGCTTCTCTTGCAGAACGAACTGGGCTATTGCGCGAACAGGGTGTTTTAAAGCCTGACGAAAGTTTAACAGCAATGCTTCTTGAGCGTATGAAAGATACGCAAGTTTTAACTAAATTTACTAATGAGCATTTCAGTAATTTAAATATTTATCAAGAATCATTTATGCAAATGCTTTATCAAGGCAGTACTTTGACGCCAATAAATCATTTCATAAATCAGCTTACAGCTTTTGAAACAGATACTGATCGTGTTATTGATAACGCAATCATGCGTAGCCAACGTCAAGTTGATGATGAAAAATTAAATATTGCAGAACGTGAACGTGGTAAGGCACATCAGCAAGCTGGTACTCTTGATAGAGCAGCAATTCAAGCTGGCATAGGTCGCAATGAAATTCAAAATACTTTTGAAGAATTATTAGGACAGTAATGGTAGATATATCCAATCTTGAACTTGATGATACAGATCAATTTTTTCATGGTGGTTTGCAAATAGATACTTCTACACTTCTTGCACAAGAAGATAAACTTCGTACGCGAGAAGAAACATTGCAACGAAATATTTCATTTGCAGTTCCAGCTGTTATTGCCGGTGGTGCAGATACAATAGCAATGTCACTTGGTCTTGCAGATGAAGAAGATGTAACAAATTTTTTAACAAATGTTGCTCCAGGTTTAGGAGATTACTACCGCAATAATCGTGAACTTTCGCGCACAATTGCTGATATTCCTACAATGTTTATTCCTGGTATGATTGGTGTAAAAGCTATTCGTGCTGGAAGTTTAATGCACAGACTTGCAACAGGTGGCAATAAATCTGCGTTATTAAATAATGTGTTTTCTTCTGCCACAACACGCGATGTATTATTTCGGCGTATGCGTTTGCAAGATAGTTTTCTTGCAAATCAAGGCGTTAAAGATTTAGCAAGTAATCAATTAAGAAAACGGTTGTCTCGGCAATTGTTAACTTTACGTGTCAGTGATAATATTAAAGAAACGTTAGCATTTGAAGGACTTGTTTTAGCCACGATGAATCAATCAGATATTTTATATCCTGATCAATTTAGTTTTTTAGACCATGTTGCATTGAATGGGTTTTTTCCAGCTGCTGTTGCAGGTGCAGATTTCTTGCGTTTGCGTAGAATGATACGTGGAAGTGCACAAACAGTTGGTCTTCAGCGTCTTGCAGAACAAGCAAATGATCCACAAAATTTACAGGCGTCAAGAGCAATTTCGCGATCAGGTGCGCGCGATTATCCAATGACAATTAATGCTGTGCATTTACAACATATTGAAGCAGAAATTGGTGAAACTGCTGGTGATCAAACTACAAGATTAACTGTGCTTAATGGATTAAAATTAGAAACAGAAAGCCAAATTAAAAAACTTGCCGAAGGAATGGCTAAAGATAAAACGATCGGGACTAATACTAAAGATACAGCGCGTTTAGTTCAATCTTCGCCATTGTTAAATAGTCATAGTTTGACACCAAAAGAATTAGGTACAGTTACTACAGCATTAAGACAAAATAATTTCGCTCTTGCTGGTACAATTTCACTTGAGCCTATTAAAACTACATTTAAACAGAACCTTGAATTTTATCCTGCGCAAGCTAAACAAGTAACTGCGTTAAATAAGAAGATTAATTCTAATTTAGAAGAAGCTGCTAAATTAAAGTCAGAAGGTTTAGAAGGTTCAAAAGCGTATGAAGATTTGCTTGAAAATGTTGATAATTTAAATAGTCAAAAACAGCTTACAGAAAATTTAGAATTATATATTATTGAATCTACTGGCGAAGTTAATTTAGCTAAGCTTCGCAAAACAGTTTTTGAAGATATGCCAGGTGCAAGATTAGAAAATAAAAAAGCTTCAAGATTGGAACCAGCACGCACTGAAATATTTATTCCACAAGATGAATTGTATGGTGTAGCTGAAGTTAAAGCAGCATTTACCGCAGAAGGGCATTTGATTTTACCGAAGCAAAAGGGCGATCGCATTATTAATAATGTGAATGTTACGAAAGTTGTATCTGCAATCGAATCACAAAGTTCAGAACATACAAGATTATTGTTAAAAGATATTGGTGGTGATTGGCATGTCGAACAATCACGTGGTAAAGAAATTTTTAATACTCTTAGCGTTGAAGCAAAACGTGTTGTTAACAGATGGGCGCGTACTTCTAGCGGTAATACGTCTACAGGCGGTGGTTTAAGAGATCGTTTTGCAGATGTATCAGATGAAATTGCTAATGAAATTTACAATGCTTATGCACCGCTTCGCGCAAGATTAGCAGAACTTGCTTCTGAAGATGGAACCATTCCTTTACTTCGTGGTGAAACTAAAGCTGAAACTATTAACCCCACGAATGATTTAGTTTCAATGACTGCTGATCCTAATGTTGCTAGATCATTTGCGGGTGAAGGTAAGTCCGCAGGAAATATTATTTCACGTCGTGTTCCTGTTGAAGATTTTATAATGATTGGTGGTTTTAAAGGTGAATTTGAATTTGTTGTTAAAGGCAATTTAGCACGTAATACTGGCGAACAAGTTTCTCAAATTGGAATTGAGTCAATGCCTTTGGCTGCGCGCACTGGTTTTTATGCAGCTATGCGTAATCAGATAGAACTTTTTGATCCAAACAAAACTAAAATATTTCTTACACAATCTGATCATCATACAAGAATTGATTATGTTTTAGAATTGCTTGAGCGGCAAGGTGACAACTTGCGGGATTCTATTGTATTTCCGCGCGGTATTGATAATTTAGAACAGCTTGAATTTTTATCTGCTTCTTCAAAATACAGAGAATGGTTAAATGCGCAGAAACTTAAAGAAGCAACAACTGGTAGTGATGCGTTAATTAAAATTCCAGAAGAACAACTTATTAATGAAGTTGATATGGCAAAATCATTGAATTTGCCAAGTGCATCAAATGGTACACAACACCCATTATTGACAATATTCAATGCAGCACGCGCACAAGGTGACGAAGTTTTAGAAGATTTTGTAAAATCCCCATCGCATCTTAGAACACTCATGGAACGTGAAGCATTTGGTTTTGATGTAGCTGCACCCGGTGAAGGAACATTTGCACTACGTGGGCGTATGTTAGATGTAGACGCGTTTAACAATAACAAAGCAATTAATGCTATCAAGCGTCCGCTGCAAGATGATGATTTTATAACTGAAGCTGTTATAGCAAATGCGTTAAGAGAGAAAGAATTTATTGCAACATACTTTGGTCAAGCAGATGAGTTCGGTGCTGACTTAGTTAAATTACTTTATGATGATATGACTGCCGGTAGATTGGCAGATGCAATGCCTGTTGCACGACAAGTTGATACTATTATGGAAGGCGCACAAGCTGGTCGTGGCGCTATATCTACACAAGTTCGCGCAGCTGGTGAAACTCCAGCAATGATTGCACTACACGATGTAGAAACTTTAACTACACGACAAGCTGAAGAATTTATTGGACGTGAATATAAGAAATATGAAAAAACATTTCAAAAAATTAGATCGTCGCAGTTTGCTGGTGATAGAAATTCATTTGTGCAATTTGTTGATGCGCGTAGAGTTGGTTGGGATTTAGAAGATGTACCAGTTGCGTTAGGTGCTGAAGGTAATGCAAATAGTTTATTTGGTTTTGTTTTAAAACAAGATAGCACATATAATAAGAAAAAATTTAAAGAAATTTTTGGGCGTGATATGGAAGAAGGCGAATTAATGCCTTCAATGGCAAATGTTAAGAACCCAACTCCTGTTGCAATAACTCAATTAGGTGTCGAAACTGCTACTGCGTATAGCGAACTTGGTATAACAGCATTACGCAATAGTAATCATATTCGTCGCACAATGGGTTTAGGTGCAATTAATGAAAAAGCATGGTGGGTGCCGCCAAGAAATCTTGCAAGACAAGAGACACATTTTATATTAGATAATGGTGGTAATTTAATTAGTTTGGTTCCTGGTAGAACTGCCAATGAAGCTGCCGATCGCGCGCAAAAAGAAGTCGCAGCTTTGATAGAAAAAAATCCTGATGGTGGTTTTTATATAGCCAATCAACAAGATATTTCTACATATTTTTCTTTACAAGATGAAGCGTTTGAAAGATTAGCTGATTTTTCTGACTCTTTCGCGCAAACTGCTAGAGCTAAAGGCAACGTTGCGTCACAAACAATTGACATAGGTATGCAAGTTCTTGACGATATGAACGGTAGTATTAATAAACAATTTCAATCTATTCCTCGGCGCGTAAGAGCTTTAATGTTTGAAGGTGAAATTAATTATCTTCGTAACAGATATAACGCAGCAGATATAAAAGCTGTTCGAACTGGCACATCAATTTGGCAACAAGCTATTGCTTCTATTCACGGCAATCAAACCATTAACCCAAATCAAATGATTGGTAAAGTTTATAATACAGTAGAAAGTACTTATGATGAAGGGTTGAATAGAATATTTGACAAGGTTATGGATATTGCACGTCCGCCTGCAAGAACAGAACCAACACGGCGTGAAGTAAAAACTTTTGAAAGTCTTGATAAAACGTTAGGTGAATATAATCCATTTGCAAATGCTACAGATTTTGCCGCTAAAACACATCAAGTACATTTGCCGCCAAGAATGAAACAACATGCGGCGAAGTTAAATAATTTTGCAGCATTTATGGCTTTAAGACTATTAGATGCTGGCCATGCTATGTTAAATATTGCCGGTTCAATGGCAACTTATGCGCCAATAGTTCGTGCTTTAAAACCTAGACCTGGTGAAGCATTAGAAATTTGGCAGTCAAGAATTGGTGCGTATGGTACTGCATTTCCAGAACAAAAACTAGCGATGTTTAGTCCTACACGTGCATTGGCTGATGTTGGTCATTGGTGGTTTACAGATGAAGGCAGAAAAGTCATTAAACTTGCAGCAGATAAAGGCGTGTTTAAACAAGATGTTGCAGAATTAGTTTTAACTGCTGGTGCCAATCACGACTCATTAGTTTCTGGTTTAATTAAACGTAATAGTAAATATCTAACAATTCTTGCAGATAAATCAGAAGAACTATCTCGTTTAATCGGCTGGTCAATGGGTTATAGAATTGGTACTCGTGGCTTAGGCATGGGCGAAGATCAAGCATTTACAATGGCGCAAAGATTTGCTAATAATATGGTTGGTGATTATCGACCAAATAATAGACCACGAGTTTTCCAAGGTGCGGCTGGTATGCCGTTAGGATTATTTACAACTTACATGTGGAACTTCTATCAACGTTTGTTTGGTTATATTGAAAATGGACAAACACGCGCATTGGTTACACAGTTTGCCACACAAGCTAGTATATTTGGCGGACTTTCTGTACCAGGCATGAACCAGTTTGTAGATTTTTTCGCATCTAATTATGACGGTACAGTTTCATTGCCAGATGGAATTCAAAGTCGTCTTGGTTCTAACACAGCAGATTGGTTCTTATATGGTGCTGTTTCTAATGCACCTAAAATGTTTGGCGCTGAAGATGGCATTGCATTCTTTTCGCGCGGTGATTTAAATATGCATCGCGTTCCATTTTTACCATCTAAAGCTACAGATATTCCATCTATTAAAGCTGTATCTGATACATTATCTCTTATTGGCAAAACTGCTGAAATGATGGTAATGCAACAAGGATTTTCTACACAACAAATGTATGAAATAGTTGGAAATTATTCTGTATCCAGGCCGGCGCGAATGTTGGCGTATATGGGAGCGGGCGCAGTTACAGACAGGCGTGGGCAAGTTGTTAATTCAGATGTATTTACTGGAATGTCAATTGCTGCGCGCGGTTTAGGATTGCGCCCGCTCAATGAAACTAAACGTATGGAAGCGCATGCTGCTGCAAGATTTTCTGACATGCAACAACGTTCAAGAATGTTGCGATTACGAGATAAAGTCCGCGCAGATATTAGAGGAAATAAAGGAACATTAACAGCAGATCAATTTAATGAAACTGCAAGTGAGTATTTTAAATATGGAAACCCACAATATTTTACAAGATTTATAACTGAACAAATCCTGGCTGCAACTCAAGATCGTGACTCACGTGAAATTATAAAAGCGTTGCGCGATCCTACTCGTGGTGCTGATGTGCAACGCTATTTAAATGCAAATACACCAACTGATTTTGTAACTCAATAAGGAGAATAAAGAAATGTTTGGAAGAGAAATGGTTTTAGGTGGGATGAAACCAGCTACAAATGGCGACGTTGTTGTTACACTTGTAGATATTAATCCAAATTCGCATTGTGTTGTAAGTTTTACCGTAACTAAAGACGCAGCTAAAGGTTTTGTAAGTACACAACCAGCTGAAGGTGAAGAACTAAATAATCAATCTTTTAGTCTTTCAATCGAAGCAAAATAAAAAAGAAGGGAGCCAGCAATAACCGGCTCCCTCAAGTTTGGCGGTTCTAAGTTAGTGACAAACTAGCAGCTTTGTACTCCAACGGTGGGTGCCATTTAATTAATTTCGCTACTACACCTAATGGCACAGGTTGCTGCATATCAATATCAAATTCAAACCAACCTGCTCCACAGTCCGGGCATACATTGCAAAATCTATTTTCGTCTGAAATAAGCACAGCACCACAGCCGTATTGAATTACAACATAAACGTTTTTCCATGGAAATTGTCCGATGGTAACATCTGTGTATTTAGTTTTGCCGGGTGTGTTTGGGCACAGGGGTATTTGCATAGGTCATGTATAGCATGAAAATTTGCAAAAGTCAAATGAATTTTTTACGAATCTCCATCAGTTTACGCACCTGTTTGTCAGTAATTTTTTGATCTTTACTGTTTCTTACTTCAAGATCAAATACAAACTCTTGTTCCCAGGTATTTAATTCGTCATTGAACGGTGCTAAATCTGTTAACGCGCGATCGACAATAATAGTTTTCTCTGCATCTGTAAAAACAAAGTCCATATTTATATTAGCAATGTCCGCTAAATCTTTATCCATTATAAAGTCTGTTCTTTTCTACACGATTAAACCACCCTTCCAAGAAAACAATACGATCAGATCTTCCTTTTTTCCAATCGTTCTCAAGTATATGTATATAATAGCGAAACCATTCACGCATAAATGGCGGCTTCATTACATACATAGATAATTGCATACCTGCTTCTGTTATTGGCCCCCAGATGCCATCTTCAATTAACGCTGGTCCAAGCACAGCCATATTGTACGCGCGTTGTAAAGTTCTGATTGCTTCTTTCGGGCCAATATTAACCGCACATGAAAACATTGGTCTTTCTAATGTGTTGCCAACAATATTACAACGGGCGGGAAGATAATATTTATCATAATAAATTTGTAAAATAAAATCACGAAATATTTGTTCTGCATCGTCAGCTGTAGCTTCTTTTTTAAAATCTTCAGGTGTAAATTGTTCAGCATCTTCCCATTGTTTACTTATAATCCATTTCTTAAATGTTTTAAATCGTATGCCAGCATAAGTTCCTTTATCTGGGTCAGCTGGATGATCTGTATATACCCAACCACCTTCATCATTTTCAATCATACTGTTGATTAAGCCTGCAACAAATGGTTTATCTTCGCTAAGCATTTTCTAAGATCCTTTCTTCTTCTTCCTGTGCTGCATCATTGAATACAACTGCTGGTCCTGCATCAGTTGTAACTTGTATAACTTTTCGCGCAACTGCTAAGTCGTGCAAAGCATTTAAAAAATCTACTCTTGATTTAACATCTCTTTGCATTACTGCCCAAAGTCTATCTTCAGTAACTGGGCCATTTGCAGCACGAATATAATCTAACATTTTCTGTCTTGCTAATGCCATTGGTGACAAACCATATTCACCTAACGCATCTGGCATACCAACTTCAGTTGCTGTTAACAATGTGTGTGCTAAACTAACATCAATTTCTTCAACAGTTGTAGTTAATCTTCCAGCAGATAATTGTATTGCTAGCTTGATTAAATGTGTTTGTCTTCGATCGCAATAATGTAAAAATCTTGGATCATCTAATTTGTTTGGTTGTTCATAAAGATGCTTTAATAATTCTTTGGCTACAGGTGTTGGTGTAAATATGCCATCAAATCTATGATATAATTCGCTATATATTTTTCTAATATCTACTGCTTTATCTTCTGGTAAACCTTCTGGTACTGCAATATATTTATATTTTTTATTTCCAAATACTAATATCATTCGTGCCATAAAGCCTTGCCCAATTGCTTGTGGTGGCAAAGCTTGCGCCAAATTAGTTGTAGTTGCTGCACCAAGTAATGATAATAAAGGTTCTTTTAAAATTTGTCTGCTGCGGCTTAAACCATAATCATAATTCTCACCATCCCACATCTTGCCTAGAAAATTTATTATTTCAAAATTGTTAATTCCTATTAAACTTATTAATTCTGTGGCTATGGCAAATATAACATGCTGATCGCGTTGATCTATTTTTAAATTATGTGCTTCAAGTTGTTCAAAATTTCCACCAACTATTGCAGTTTCAATCATATCTTCTAATTCTTCATCTTCTGTTTTACCTTCCATCGCTGTTATTAAACCTTGATGTTTTCCGCCAGTATCATCTGGGGCAAACCTAACACCAGTTGCATTTTGTAATTGATTTTTCATTATATTTATTGCTGTATTTTTTCTAGCTCCGGGTGGTCCTATAAGTACAACATAAGAGTTTGGAAAAACCTTATCAAAACCAAAATCGAAATAACAACGACGACCAAGGCAAGCGCCTACCCCAGAAAGGCAAGCCCATATATGAAATATACGAGGACTCTCAGTTTCTTCAACATAGTTAAGATATGTATCCAGAAATGGATGGCCGAACTGTAGTACCATTATTAGGCATGGAGTTCGTAATCATTGACAATAGATTTAATCGAAGTTTCTAAATCGTCAATTGTTCCATTGTTAATAAGATCAATTGTTTTTATTTTTGGATACTCGAACCAGCTGCGGCTATCGTTTTCAAAACTATGTCCTCTGCGTATAAGACGTATACGCATAATATGATTTGCGCCAACAACTTCTTCTAGAAATTCTAGTTCTTCTGTAAATCCAGAGTCAGCAATAATTATTAATGGATGGATGTCTTCTTCTGTAATATCTAACATATGTGATAAACGTTTTGCCATCAATTGGCCGAATATAAATTTACCAAATCGTGGTTTCATTACTTCTTCTGAAAACCAAATGTATGCTTCACGCGGAGACATACCAAAAAATTCATCAAGCGGTGTATCTTTGCGATCTTCAAACCAATCTTCACCTTGCACTTCAGCGAACTCATTAACAATACCAAAGGCTGCATGAACACCAAGTTTTAATGGATCAGAAAACTTTGCTATTGTCATGCGTTTGTTTACGTTTATATCTACAATAGCATTATACATTTTTTGGGCTACTGTATCTTTACCGGATTGCGGCGGGCCATTCAACGCTATGATATTGTATGTCATTTGGTTGCATCCTTGGTTCTAGGCTTGAAGCCATATTGTTCTATATTTTTATTTTTACGTATAAAGTCAGGAATAGTTTGCCAGTTGTCAACATCTGGTTTTTTGTTATACCCGTAATAAAAGTTTCTATCAGGGTTATCATCTTCTACTAAATCATTGTTGGTATTTAATAACCAACTGGCCGGATTAATTTTAACTTTAATCCCACGCCCTTCTGCCATGCCAATCCAGAATGTCATAGCATTAGCTTGATGATAACGGTATTCTTCTGTTTCTACATAATCAATTCCGTGTAAATGAATTTCAGTTACATCAGTAATTGTAAATCCGAATATATTTGCAAATGCATCGTATTCCTCATCTGGATAAACAGAAATTCTATCTTGTGCAATACCCCAAATTGCCATTGCCATCATATATGCTGGCGTACTTGTCCATACTCCGCGGTTTAAAGCACCTAAATCAAAATATTCAACTACTTCTTTTAAAGGATATTGTAAAATATATGGGTGTTCTGTGTACCAAAGAGAAGAAACAACTCGTACTGCTGCTTCATCTAGTAGTTGTATAACACCAGATTTCTTTTCTTTTTCATCTAGTTTAGCTAGGTGTCTAAAATCGTCCATCCAAAAAGGTAAAGTTGTTTGTGCCACGAATTGCATTAAGTTCGCAGTCCAAACATGAGCATTAAGAAGATGATGGTAGTTTTGAATTGAGCCGCCGTTGCCCAGGATTTCTATTACATCTGAATCTGGCACAACGCATCCCCATAAAATAAATTAAAAGCGGCAGGTTTCCTTAGGTACTGCCCCCCGGTTAAGTTCCGGACTACTATCTGTCACTTCCTCTGCCGAGAAAAGAACAGATTACGTTGTTGCAGCTGTGACAGTTGTTCTTAAACTTGCCAATTCTGCACGCAATTTGTTTGCAGTATGCGGAGGGATTTGGTCAAAGTCTGGAGTTGCATTTGAAACAATACCATCACGAAGTGTGTCGTCAGGTATCAATGCAACTAAAGAATCAATACTTGCTAACACGGTTGTTTTTGCACCACTGGTCATGCCGGTAATAGCACCGTATGCTCCAAATGGTCCGCCAAATACATCAGTCATTTTCTTTTTTCCTCATTTCAAGATTGCCGTTAGCCCACATTATATATGTTGTGTTATTATCATCCGGGCATTTGTGGTGAAATTTCCAAAGATTGACGCCAATTTTACCAACGTCATTAATTGGCTCGTACATAAATAGACGTTCTATGACACCATCCTCTAGGAATTTTATTCTAAATATTAAATAATCTCGCTTACCAAACAAACGTAATGGTCTGTAATTATGACTACCAATATTTAACAATGCTGCTCTACTGCCATTGTCGTGTAAAAATTCAAGTGTGCCGCGCATTCTAACGCCCATATAAAATTCATAAACACCCGGTAAGAAAACTTCTTCAGATTTCGTCTGTGTATCTAGCATTTACTTCAACCTCTTTTGCATCAATCTCTGCTAAAGATATTTCTTTATAATAAGGTAACATAGTATGAACTTCTGGCCCCCACGTTCGCCCAATTTTAGCTGCGGCGGGGACTATAAACTCGCGTCCTTTAATTGTGACAGGTTTTTCCATAATTGTCAAGATGTTTTCTATTAACTCCAATCTTTTTTCTGGAATTTGAAACAGCGCGCTGTCATGTGTTTGCGTTATAAATCTTACATCTTTTAAGTCATCATGCGAACTATAGTAATAGTCGAGAAGGCTCCGGTTAATGATACCAGCAGTACCGCCTTGACCGTATTGAGCAGATATTTCTCGTTGTATGGAATGTTCCTTACGTATATTACCAAAAAACAAACGAGTCCTACCCAGAGCGCAAGTAACGAGATTGCCATTTTCTATTGCCTCATCTACAATGGTATCAAACCATATGGATAAAGTTGGATATAATTCTGTTGAATAACTATCTAATAAAATTTGTATTTCTTTTACAATTTGTTTCATAGGCCAAGTGTGCGCATTTTTAAATCCTCTAGCTTGCAGAGTTTTAACTGCTGCTGCATGAGTCATTCGCATATAACAAGTATGCCCAGCCATGCGATAGTTTGCACCGTGACCTAATCGTTTAGTATTTTGTCTTACGCCTTCAGTTGAATGAACTACCCAATGTTCTTTCTTTTTGTATCCTTTATAAACTTCATCGTAAGGAATCTTAAAAAAGAATTCTGCATGGACGCAATGTGTGTCTCGTTCATCCAACACATTGCGTATCATATTGGCATCCTGGCTTTCAAATGCAATAAAATGTCCGTCTGCATTTGAGTAATCAAACTCTACAAATACATGGCCTGGATCAGCAATCATTAACTCACGCATTTCTTCTGGTAAATTCTGTGCGTTGTTACCGTAAACTATTATAAATTTCCTACTTGCAAACCGGCCTGTCTCCGTGCCATCGGCGGCCAGGCTGTACTTAAATCTTCCATGATGCAACCACATCTTGCAATACTTACTATGGTTATTCAATGGCTTCTTTACGTCCCAAATCTTTTGAATAAATATTTCAAACAGTGCATGTTGCGGCAAGATCATTTTCAATACAGTTTCATCCGTGCTTCTATCATTATACTTTTTTTTCCCTCTGCTTTTAAACGGTTTGGCCCCAAGAACATCGTAAATTAAACTGGCTACTTGCGATGGCGAATTAGGATTAAAATCTTCATCATCACACATAGTTCTTATATCTGCTAATGCTTTGTAATGTTCTCCCATTAGTTTCTCGCTAACATGTTCCATCCTGCCACGGTGTACGCGCATACCGTGGCACATTCCTTCTAATCCTGGCCCAACTTGTAATGAAAATGTCTTAGCATAATTGTTCATTGCCCAAGGTAATTGGATCATATATTTTTCTATTAATAATTTAACTGACAGCAAAGTATTGTGACAATCAAGTCCATTGTAACGCCAGTATCTTTGCCATTGTTCTATAGTCTTAGGCGTGTTTGTTTCTTTACTGCCTTTCAATTCGTCTTTCCAATAACGACAGTGGTCTAAACATATGCTGGCAATAAAGTTTAATTTCTTTGGAGCTTCGCACCAGATAGAATGAAACATATTCTGTGTGTCTAGTAAATAATTATTTAACGGTATACGATGTTCAATAAAAAAGACACTATCATAAGTGCCTCCGTTTTGCATGACCTTGTAAGCATCTGTTAGATGCACCTGCTTTATTATATTCCACGCGTAAATTTCATCTTCTTCATTTTGCCAGTAGCAATTGTTTTCATTTATAGTGTAGATAAAAGGAACGATATAAGTAATGAGAGTCCCATTGCTCCCGAGCAGAGTATAGCCAACACAAGAAATACGTTGCGCAATCGTTTCGATGTCGATAGAAATGCAAACAGAAGTCCTGGCAATATTAAATAAATCCAGAAGTTCGTTCCTAGAAGAAACAACAATGTACTTAAATCTAGGCTCAGTTCTTCTATCATCTTGCATCCATCGTTTTAATTTTTCTAAATCATTTGTGCAAATCCAACTGTGTTCTTTTACAAATCTAGTTTTACTAAAGTCGTCCATAACAATGATCGGTATATTATTATAATAATAAACACTGCCACGACATAAAGCAAGAGAAGTGTACCCAGCGATTGTAATAAAACCCAACGTGGCCTCGTCATTAACAACAATAATATTAGGCTTGATATTATTAATATAGGTATTAAGATGTTTAAAAAAATCTCCACGACAGTTATCATTGCATATCCATTTGTTTTTTGTTCCCTTCTTTTTAACCCAAAGATTGGGAATTTTTTGGTGCATATTGCCAAAGAATATATTGGCTGATTGTATACCGCACTTATCTGCAAAGCGTTTAATCATGCTTTGTTGCACGACAGAGAAATTTTTCTTAGTTAACCAAAGAACGCGAGACATATTTAAAGTTCTACTCTACAACTTTGGGCCAAAACACGTTGTCCTTATCAAGCGTCCCCCACGGAGCATTTGGGGCGCATATAGGGCAGCCCGCCTAGCGGTAGCTCTTTGGTAAAATCTATTTTGGTTATTGTTTTTTTCCATATTAATACCTAATGATTTCTGGAAACGGTTTGTTCCATTTATTGATTACATCCCATCTGCTTATTTTATTATAACCAAATCCAGGCTCGCCAAATGCAATAGAATGTGGGTGAAATTTTTCAATTATTTGTTTAAGTCCAAGTGGTAATATTCTTGGTGAAATACCAATCCACGCTCCACCTTCACGCGAAGTGTAATATGCTGGATACATTTGCCAAGCATTGTTAACTTTAGTATTAATTATTCTACCGGCAAGCGGATGATCGGCGTCCATTGCACTATATCCTGTTTAACTTCTGTGAATTCCTTGCCGTGTATCCAGTAGTTTCGTAACAAAATAATCCTAAATTCTTCGCAAGCTTTTTTGCCGCACGTGTACGATCAGAATGTGTGGTATAATCATTTGATGCCATTAATGTTTTACCATTACCTGAACGTAATTCATACCAACCACTAGTAAGCATTGCATCATTTACTATAACAATTTTTAAACTGTGTATATGTTTTACCATTAGTACGGTATCTCCATTAGGCCAGCTGCGGTGTGAACTTTTTCCATTAAACTTTCTTCAATTGATTGCGCGTTAACTACTTTAGCTGTAGATAAAATACCAACTAACTGCTTAACTTCTTTTGCATTTAATATCATGAAAATTCTATGTGGACCTGGCGCGCGAATTATAGAAACATTGTTCATATTATCTGCCAATGTGATGGCCCTACAATATAATCCCAACCTTCCCAAAAACCTTTCATACGTTTATTCCATTTACTTTCTGATATATAATTTATTTCATTTCCTTCTGGGTTTAAATAACAAAGCCGAATAGGTGTACCATCTTGTGGCGCTGTGTGTATAGGTTGCCATTCATTCAATGTACCAGCCCCCGCATTTCTTTATCAATTGTTCCGTCAGGATAAATTATAATTATATTACCCAAATTCTTTCTTGCATATCTAATTGTTTGCCATGTTCCGCTGCGCAATAATTCGCCTTTACCATCTGGGCATGCAACTAATCCTTGGCTTAAATCTACAATATCTCTGTTGCGAACTAAGTATGGTTTTTCATCGTGCATAACATTGCCTTTGCAATATGCACGGAAACGGCTTTCTTGCGGTGGATGTATGTGGATTAAGTCTGTAGTTTCTCTGAAAAATTTATAGTGTTTTATAATTTTATGAAACATTTCATCAGCACCAAGACAATCACCGTGGTGCCATGATATATGTTTATAACCATGTTCAATAAAACCTTCTACTAAATATTTTAAAGTATTACCTAGTACAACAAATTGTTCGTTTTTTAAACCTTTACGTGTGCCGGTAAAACCTAAGTGCATTGCATCTTTGTCAAACAAAGGAATTTTAATTTGGCTAACGACTGGTGTGGTTTTCTTTTTAGTCATGATACAATTCAATTTGATCTGCGCTAATTAAAGGAAATCTTGCACGTCTTTGTTGTATTTCTTGTAATGCAATTAAATGTTTGCTGGCAACGGAACGCCCAAGAATGTCACGAACTGAAATTATATTTAACGCGTCATTTGCAGCTTTAATTGCAATTACTAATTCTGCATCAGTCATGACAAATCTTCTCTAGTTAGTTCAATTTTATCTTTGTTATACACCGCGCCTGTAATTTCAAAATGGCCTTCATTATAAATATCACTTGCAAAAATTTTTGCATTATCATCCATAGCTTTAAGCATTTCAACTAATTCTTTTTTAATCATCATCCAAGCCAATCTTTTTCCTGTTAAAGTTTTAAATTAAAGCGGGCGCTACCCGCATGGTACAGCCACCTAAACCTGTATAACGAGGTGTCGTTGAAATTAATCTTGATACGTAACGTTCAGATTTAATTGCGTCTAATTTCTCTTCCTCGATTGTCTCGAAAATATTGTAAATTCTTCGGAGCGCGGTAGCCGCTGTGATCTGCCCGCTGTTCATACTTTCTAACGTGCTTTTTACCGCTATTCGATGTAGTTTTTTCATCTAGTCTTTCCTTCCGCATATCTTTTAAATATTTACAACGCTTTCTACCGATATGATATGTTCGTTTTTTACCGGGCCATTTATTTGTCATAATATTACAAAATTCAGGGCGGCCACAACAACCGCCCTGAATTTTGTTTAGCTTTGCGCTCCGCCGAGATTTAAACCGCCGGCTGGTGTTGCTGATTGCGCTGGTGTTGCACCTGCAACTTCAACATTTTCTGGCGGAACATTGCTAACGCTGCCCAAATCCATTTTAACAAATGGATTGTCTGCATCATCTTTGTTTCTTTTGTGAAAACCTTTACCGAAAAATTCTGTGCAGTTAAATTGGTT
>SDBT01000910.1_pt1 | contig 49575 bp, 75 predicted proteins | sample 2277101 | NCBI WGS metagenome assembly SDBT01 (sample SAMN10404973, study PRJNA504765) | marine sediment metagenome | isolation source: marine sediment core GS10_PC15, 103 cmbsf | place: Arctic Ocean: Southern Knipovich Ridge | collected 2010
CTCAAAAGTCCAAAAGAGTCGGTGACAAAGTACTCCAAATGTACTGCGTTGTACGAAAATCGGCTAATTCCGAAACCCCCGCACCCCCGTCGGAAGTTGACGAAACCCCACCCCCATTCTAGGTTGTAGTCGGATAAATCGCGTTTGTAGTCGGTTCTAAACGCTATCTAACTACACCGTAACACCTTGATCCTTAATGTCGTATCGTATTGTAGTCGTGTAGACGGGTAAATCACCTGTTACTATATTGGGTATACTTTTATTTTTGGTAAAAAGCTCTAAATAGTAATAATCCTATGATACCGCTCGGGAATTTATAGAATCACCCGACTACAGTAACTACATAACTACAATTAATTATAATATATTAGTAATCAAGTAGTTATAAGTGTAGTCGGATTGTAGTCGGATAGATTTTAGATTTTTTATCCAACTACAAGGATTTTTTGTTACTTTTGTATAAACTATACTTTACGAGAATGGATAAGGACGAACTTAAGGAACTCCTAAATAATAGGCCAGGTGCTTGGCTCGGTCGGGCGTTAGGTTTTAAACAGCCTAGGCAATCGGTTCATCAGTGGCTTTCGGGAACCCTACCTATACCTGAAATACATCACGCTAAGATTCGAGAGGTATGCGCGGAGTAGTTCGATGTAAATGTTATTTTAATTACGGTTCCTACCAAGCTTATAACGGTAGGCTATACTGTAATAAATGCAACGGTTTTATAATTTCCGTATGAACCAAGCCGAATCATCAATACAGCAAGAGTTCTGGAAAGAGTACTGGAATAAATATTGCCTGCCTATTCATACTCCACGGTGTATGATTCTATCGATCCCTAATAATCGACTCCCAGGTATGAGGGAAACCGGAATGTATCCCGGCGCGGCGGATATATTTGTTATTCACGTTACTATAGAACCATCTATTATGGGGCTTATTCGTAAACGCTATATCTGGATAGAAACAAAATATGCGAAAGGCGTTCAGTCTAAGGTACAGAAGAAATTCCAACGACACTGCGAGCAAATGAACGAAGAGTATCATATAGTTAGATCCTCCGAAGATTTCTGGGAGGTAATTAATAATCCGAAGTAATGAGTATCCTCTCGAATAATATTCAATATCTAAGGGGCACTCATAAACTAACCCAGAAGCAATTAGCCGATAAACTTATTATAACAAGAGATTGCCTAGCTGCGTACGAGACGGGTAGAAACGAACCTTCGATACAGAATCTTATTAGATTATCCGATTACTTTAGCGTAACTATTGACCATCTTATCAAAACCGTAATATGACCCTACTAGCCGGAGAAAAATTTATGTATTGCAAGACCGTTTTCTTTCAGGTTGTCTCCTGCTGGTTCTATCAAGGTCGCTTGCACTATTACGACCTTGTAGACGCTCAAGGTAACGCGCACCAACGTACTGCCCAAGAGATAACCGACCATGACAAAGGTGGAAGGATAACCTTTGTTTAGAAATTACGTATATTGCGAAAATGGACAAAGAACGAACCAAGGGTGAAAAGCTAGAGAACGCAAGGCACGAGAAATTTGCTAACGTATTCGTATCCGCTGATGAGTTCTTTGGTAACGGCGTACAGTCTTATATAAAGGCATTTGGTATTGATACAAGTAAAAAAGGACAATATGAAGTAGCGAAGGTAGGAGCACATCGTCTGTTAACCGATATTAACATATTGGATCGCATCGACGAATTACTTGAAATGGGAGGCCTTAACGATCAATTTGTTGATAAGCAACTAAAGCTATTGATTGCCCAAAAAGCCGAGCTAGGGGTTAGCGTAAGAGCTATTAACGAGTATAATAAGCTTAAGAAGCGTACCGAACGTGATACCGCCGATCAGGTCGTTAAGATCGTTGTAGTATCTCCGGACTCACCGAAGCCTGAAGGTGATAAGCCGTTCTAGATATGAAGCCTATACGTACTATACCTCGTCCTAGATTTATTCTTGATGATATAAAGAAAGCCGCCAAGGTTATGGATAAGCTCAATATAGCCCCGAAGGCTAGATTTGTTCCATACCCTCGACCTATTTCAAAAATAAATACGATATAATGCTTGCTATTGTCAAATAAATAACTTTACCTTTGATCTATGAATAACGTACTACATACTCTACTCCATCAACCGACAAGTATCGGGGAAGGATAGATATGTAGTAATTCAAACATATATAGTCAACCCTGTAGCTTAATTGTTACGGGGTTTTCTTTTATCGGGGTGTTCCTGCAGATGGATATATGGGCCGGACTTGGAATCCGGTGTTCGCAAGTTCGAATCTTGCTACCCCGACAATTAAGAGGTGAGGTTTATGCGCTACCATCCTGGTATTGAGATAAAAAAATGGAGCGTTGACAGGTGGGGAAAGACCCACGTACGCGGATATGGCGAAATTGGTAGACGCGCTGGTCTTAGAAACCAGTGTTGAGAAACGTGGGGGTTCGAATCCCTTTATCCGCACTAAGCCTTGGTAGCTCAACTGGATAGAGCACCTGATTTCGAATCAGACGGTTATAGGTTCGACTCCTATGCAAGGCTCTGTGTTGTTAGCTTATTCGGTAAAGCGCCAGCCTGTGAAGCTGGAGAATAGGGTTCGATCCCCTGCAACACCCTAAATTGCCCAATAGTATAATGGCAGTACAACGTCCTTTGAAGGCGAGAATCGTGGTTCGACCCCACGTTGGGCAACTATAACGGTCAAGACCCGCAAATTTTATCTCCTTGTTAGTCAACCAGTTACGCTGTTATTTGCAATATTTACTAATCTTTCCATCGAATTAATTAGGAAGCGTTTATACATTTGTATATATTTGTTATCAACAAAGGGAAACAATAACTAAAACCGACTATTATGAAAACTGCAAAGAAAAGACATACGGGAATGCCCAAAGTAAAAAGAAACCCTAACGAGGTAAAGCTTGAGTTCCACCGATTCGACGACCGCCGAGGCGGAGACGTTGACGCGGTTACGCTAACAGAGAGATTAGTTAATCTAGGTTACGAGGCTCAGCATATAAGCGGTATCAATAAGAGATGGGTAATAACTGACGCTCCGGAAGATGTACGCAAGGAGTCAATCGAAATATGTAGATACTAATAATACTTTTAGTCGGTCGCAGTTAGCCTCTAGGGGCGCTGTCGGCCTACTTAATAATTAACAATTAATACCTATAAACAATGGAATGTCCAAAGTGTAATAAAGAGTTTGAGTTATCTGAGGCAGATATATCAACCGAAACTCTAGACAAGGAAATAGATATACATATCGTTTGCCCTCACTGTAACGAGTCGGCATTTTATTATTTTCTTACTAAAGACGATTTAACGCCGTTCGGCAATCCTAATTAACCTATGAGACGTACAAGAAAAGACCGAGCCGCGACTTAATTTGCTTCCTAACTATTTATTTATACTTTTGTAACAACCAATACCAAGACTATGGACGAAGTAACACCAAACAGAATAGCGGAGCTAGCCTTTCCAAAGGAAAGATATAAAGACCAATCTATACGTGAGATCCTCGTTTCTACGCTTGCTATGACTATCTGGTGCTACAAGGAACTAGAAGTCGAGAAGGCGTTAAAAGCGAAGCCTACCCCTACCCATACTAATTCCAACCACCTAAAGTGTAATAGTTGCGGTAAGGTATCTTACAATCTTGAATGCGTAGGTGAAATATGCCTAGACGAGAAAGGCGGAATAGGTAAATGTAAAGGTAAGCTAATACTGACGGGATGAAAGCACAATTCAAACAATGGATAATATTAAGGGTACTCGCTCCGTTTAGCTGGAGTAAATGGGTAGATATAGATACGTTTAACTATACGAGCTACGCGTATTTGCTCCAAGGGAAAGTAAACCGAGCAACGAACGCTAAGAGGTTTAAGGTAGTAGCTATTTCTAGTACGTTTAAGATAGCCGACCCAGGACATGTACCTATGGCGGATCTTGAGAAAGCCGGACTAATAGAAAGGGAATTAACCCTTTAACAAACACAAGAACGATGAACGAATTTACAGGAGATTTTTACAAATGTTTAAAATGCAAACACGTATGGGATTGGAACGACACCTGTTGCCCTGAATGTAGTGGTGATTTTGAAGACGTTAATATACATGAAGAGTTGGATCAGGCTAAGTTGGAGGTAGAGAGAATTTCCAATATGATTAAGGCTCACGATGCTTAACCCCTAAACCCAGAACAATGAAAGCAAAGGAAACAAAGCCAGATATTAATCTTCAGGAAGCTATGGATAGATTAAAGGTAAAGCAGAAGCCATCTATGGACACTAAAGAAGCGATTGAAAAACTTGATGAAATAGGTAACTTCCTTTATGAAAATGTAGGAACAGATAGCTATAATGAGCGTTGTAAACTTCACGACATAAGAGCATTTTTATCCTACACCCCCCAGAGCCAACCGACAGAGCCGACTCAGTACGAGATTGATATGATAATTGGATTCATTCAAGCCGATGCTAATAGTGAAGCTGAAAAGATAGCTAAGATTAATGGGTTTGCTTTATCCCACCTACCAAAGGTAGAGAGCCATGTAAGCGAGGAAGAGACACCACCAGAATTTAATATTATAAACACTGATACTGAATTAAGGATTTCATACAAAGGGATTTCTTTTGAATCAGTTATATCTAAAGTAGGTGATGGTGCAACATTAAACCAAGCTACTCCTACTTGGAAATATATTGAATGGCTTTTATCAAGGGTAAGTAAGCCACAGGTGAAGTGGATAAGCGTAGAAGATAGGATGCCTGAACCTCACAAGGAAAACGGGAGTTATTATGCAAAGGTTAGGGCTGTTTTTAAACTTAGCGGAACAGTAATGAATGAAGATGTAGTATGGAGCGAAAACGAGGAGTTTATATGGATGGGTATTGATGTAACCGACTTAGTAACCCATTGGCAACCCTTACCCTCCCCTCCTAGTAAAGAAGAAAAGAAGGAAGAAGAAACAAAGAAGTGTAATAGATGCAAGAAATCTGGAGTTGAAGGAAGGCTTAATTGTTACGGACATTGCTACTCATGTAGTGATGCATTCTAACCCTACATAAAACCATGAAAGAGAAAGAAGAGAAATTAATGCGTTCAGTTAGATTTGATAAGGTGGTAATGGATAAGATTCAGAAGGAAGCTGAAAAACAGAACCGGAGCTTTAACAATATGGTGGACACTATTATCAAGCAATACGTCAAAGACAATAATCTGTAACCAAACAACCATAAGAGAATGAGCAAGGCTAATAATAATTAGTACCTTTGATTAATGGCCGCCTATACTACAATGGATGAGATTAATGAGGTACTAAAGCGGTACGAGCGTAGTATGTTCTATTTCGTACTAAGAGGCGTTAAGTACGATAAGCAATTAGCGGAGGATATATATCAGAACGCGTTGATTAAGATATTCTTAGGACTAAAAGATGGTAAGTATACCTCGGCAAAGGGCGATGTATCTACATGGATGTATCGTATATGCCTAAATACTATAAACGATCATTATCGAAACGATAAGAAGAACCCAGCCGCCGTTAATAAGAATCTATTCGACGAGGAGTTATTCGAGGAGGGTTCAACGTTCTATACGGTTGTTAGAAAGATAGTAGCCGATAAGGAGCTAGAATTACAGGATAGAGAGCGTAAGATACTCCAAGGGGCGCAATTTGAGTTAATAAAGACAAGTATCGATAAGATCAAAGGGTTCGACGCTCGGATGTCCTTACGTTATCAATTCGTAGACGGTATGAGAGGACAGGAAATAGCGGTTCTACTTGGGATCGAAGAAAAGACGGTACGTACCAATATACATCGAGCTAAAAAGCAGCTTAAAGATATAATGTTAAAGGATAATCTAATAGCGGCGTAATGAAATACGAAATAGAGTGGCCGCCTTGGTCGGAACTAGCAAACGAACGCTTTGCGCCGCTAATAGAGAATAAAGATAGATACCTAATCCTCTGGGGTGGTCGTGGGTCTTCAAAGTCTATATTTGCCGCTAAGAAGCTAATATATCGATGCCTTGAGGAGCCGTACTTCCGTTGTATCCTATTCCGTAGCGTATTCGATACTATACGCGATTCTCAATGGCAAACTATCAAGGATATTGTCGAGGAAATGGGCCTATCTACGCTCTTTAAGTTTACTAAATCCCCTCTTGAGATAACCTGCGCTAACGGTAATAAGTTTATAGCTAAAGGAGGCGACCGTACGAGTAAGATTAAGTCCGCCGCCAACCCGACCTGCGTATGGTACGAGGAGGATATACCAAAAGAGGAGGATTTTTACAATATTACCGGAACAATACGAACTACGAAAGCCGAATACCTACAAGAAATATTTACCCTTAACCCCGAGATGGACGAAAACTATGAGGATAACTACTTCTGGAAGATGTTTTTCGAGGATCACCCCGGCGAAACGTCCTTTACCGATATAAGCTATATCGAGATTAAGGATAAGCTAATACCGTTGGGATATACTTGCCATCATAGTACGCATTGGGATAATAAGTTCTTACCTGATGAGACTAGGGCGATGTACGAGAACTATAAGAATACAAATACCTATAAGTATACTACTCAAACGCTCGGCCTATGGGCGATGCGGGAAATCGGCGGTAGGTTCTGGAAATCCTTTGATATCGCAAAGCATACCGCGACGTTCGAACCAAGGCTTGATCTACCGCTACATATATCCTTTGACGAGAACGTAAGGCCGTACCCGGCGCTGAGTATATGGCAAATTAACGATGGGGATATACGCCAAATACACGAGATATGCCTTGAGCCTCCCGAGAACAAATTACCAAAGGTTGCGGCGGCTTTCGTCGAGTGGTGCCAGATCCTAGAATGGAATAATATCGTTTACCTATACGGCGACGCTACAAGCCATAAGGAAGATGCTAAACTAGAGAAGGGTCAAAACTACTGGACTATGATGCGCGACCGTATAGAGGAGTATTTTAAGGTCAAGATGCGCAAGCCGTCTAAAAACCCTCCGGTTGCTTTATCCGCCGAGTTTATCAACGAGATTTATTCCGGTACGGTTGAGGGTTTGAGTATCTTAATAGATTCTCGTTGCCGTAAGAGTATATTCGACTATCAATTCGCCGAGGAAGCCGCCGACGGATCTATGATGAAGAAAAAGAAGAACGGTATAGAGATTATAGGCCACTTATCGGACACTAAGAGGTATATGATTACCGAAGCCTTTAAAAAGGAGTTTGGAGGCTACCAACGGCCTAAAAAGAAGGCGGTAGGGGTACGCCGCTATACTATTGGTAGACCCGAAAGGAAAGTTTATTAGTTATACATTTGTATATTAAGTATTTATTGCTTTACTTTGTCGAGCTATGGAACAAATAAGATTAAAAATCAAACTCCTAAAAGATCGATTAGCCAAGGAGCAAAAGATTAATATGGGCGAAATACTCGACGTATTAACTTCGATTGTAAACGAGATCGATAATAAGGCGGATAAAAAGACTAGATAATGAGCAATTACGTATTGAGAAAGCCAATGCCAGGCGAATTAAAAGGCGACTTATTCAAGTTTAATAGCCTGAGAGATTGGTATGTTAACGTTTCCTATAGGGATCGACAAACCAAGGCGGGTAAATCAGATACCGTTTGCGTTTACCCTAGGAAGATAGTCGAGGAAAGCCCAGCCTGGTTTGAGAAGATCGAGAAAAACAACTTTACCAAAGAGGAGGTAGATCAGATCGTAAGAGAGGCGTTGAATTTTAGCTCCGATTGTGAAGCAATGACGGGTAAGATAGAAGCGTTCGACGAAATGCTTAAAGAGAAAGGATTATTTTAATAAATTGCGGGGTGGCGCAGATGGTCAGCGCACTAGACTCATAATCTAGGGGTCAGCGGTTCGAGTCCGTTCCCCGCTACTAAGAAGAGGTGACGTACATAAACGAGGAGCGGCTAAACTGACCCTATAAACGGGACGTACTGAGTAGGTTCGAATCCTACCCTTCTTTTTAATAATATTTAAGACGCTTTTAGGGTGGACTCGTATGATAGCGAGGGTGGTCTAATAGAAATGCTAGGTAAAACCGGGGTAACCTCTTGGTCTAGCCGTTAGTCTGGGTTCAATGGTAGTTAATCAGCTACTTCCGGTCTAACGTTAGAGGTGAGGCATTAATACGATAAGCCTGAAGGTGATTTCCTGATATAACTAGGAAACTTAATAGTGTATGACATTTTGCCTTCATGCTTATTTATAAAATCAATTAAGATATGGGAATAGAAGTATTTATAGAGGAGGATTTTAATATGTACGCCAAGAAGGTTTACGTAATAGAAAATCAAGGCTCGAAGACTATTCATTATAATATCGACAAGGAAGGGCAGTTAGTAACTACGGAGGTTGGCAATAACCCTATGGATAACAACCTAAAGCCGTTTATGATCATGCCTCGTGAGATCGGCGACGCTATACTATTAGCGTTTACGAAGGCTTTAGCGGCTCAAGGGATACGTACGGAGAACGAATATAAGATCGAAGGCGAACTAATTGCAACCAAGGCCCACCTAGAGGATATTCGAAAGGTTGCGTTTAAGGGACTTAAGATCTAAAGCGAATGAGAGTAATAATATTCTTCCTATCCTGCGGGTTTGCTCTATTTTGTATATGCGTTATTGCGTGGAATAATTTTAAGCGTAAAGGATGGGCCAAGCGTCTCGTATCAATGTGGTGGTACAAGCGGGTAATCCAATACTGGAGGATAATAAGGTGGTGGTACGAGACTGATGCCGCATTAGGTGATAGAGAGAAATTCGATTACGCAAGTATTAAGGGATGGGAATACGCTAGTATATACGACAAAATAAGAGATTGTAAATGAGTATCGACCTATCAACGTTGCCAAGGCAACACGGACGGAGCCATAGCGTTCTATTTACCCTTATACAAGACGGTAAGCATACCGTTGCCTCCGCCGAGATATGGAACTCTAACGGGCGCGTTCCGGCGTTAGCAAAAGCCTTTGTTCAAGAGGAGGCAAGAGAACACGGCTTATGGAAATACCTACTTGAAGCGAGATTAAAGTGGCTACAAGACCATACAACGGCCTTGACCGTCGAAACGTATGTTCCTACGAATAGCCCGATAATACCCCATCTAAAATTAAACGGTTTTGGATTCAAGGATAACGACGAGGAGGAAGAGGAAAGATGGATGGTAAAGCAACTTAAGGTATGAAAATAAAACGATACTTGCTATTTACTTACGATACGTATTATCCTGGTGGTGGTTGGAGTGATTGTGCTGGAAGTTTCGATACCCTTGATGAAATAAGAGAGCATTTAAAGAACCAAGACTATAAATGTGATCATGAAGAGGTTATCGATTTAGAAACTGGCAAGGAAATAGAACTGTAATGAACATACTACTAAGCATAAACGGAGCCGTATTAGAAAATACGTCGTCTATTGTCTATCCAGATATTACAATTAATCTAAAATCTACAAAGGATCAATCGGTAGTAGACGTTAGTTTTACAACGGAGCCTCAATCGTTTATGGAGCTACTAGAGACGTTAAATAAAGATAATGACGTATCCGTTGTAATAGACGGCAAGGATGTCTCCCCAGGATCAATAATATTAACAATGAACGAATTAATGAACCGCAACAATGGCAACAAAGATCCCAAGTCAAAAGAAGAAAACTAAGCAATATAAGCGCGGTATCGATTGGATATCTAAGCAAGTCGAGCTAGAGGTATTATTTACCGTCAAAGGAACCGGAGGATTATGGATGCCTCTAACTAAGCCTTTAAAAAACGGTATCTTATTAATGGAGCGATTCGGAACGGGAGAAAAGAAGCATATAAAGAAATCCTTACTCTCGGGTATTGGTACTACCTCAATACCGATGAATAGACAGGCCGTACTTCCTTTAGGCGAGGCGTTTGATAATTTACAACGGTATTGGAGAAATTCGACGGTTATCGAAGCGGTAGCGAAAGACGATCAGGAGGTAATAGAAATGAAGAGGGTTATCTGCCCAGACTTCGACCCGGACGGATTCAAGTCATACCACGCAAAGAAGGTTATTATATGGTATAACGAACTAATAGAAGGTATACGTAATGCAAGTAATTAGCGGGCGTAGGTACTATAGTAAGGAGGAGTTCGAGAAGGAGATTTTATTACGCTTCCTTTCAAAGGGTGAGGAGATAGGTATCAATAATAACGTCGGGCAAAAGGTATCGAGTATACCTCCGGTTGATATAACAGGTACTCCTATGGGCGTTAGAATGTACGCTATAGACGATATTCCTATTTTTAATACTTACGTTAACGAAAACGGATTTTATTTTATGAAACCAGTAAAGCTATGAGCAGACCAGAACAGAAAAAGGTAAAGAAATCACCCGTCGTAAAGCTTACGGTAGGGCAAAGATATTCGATGATCCAAAACGAGCAAGCTCCCGCCGTTAAGCTACTTAAAGACCCAGATAAATGGTCGAAGGATAAGAAGTTCGCTAAGGTTGTAAATAACTTTAAGGAGTTTATATTAAGCCAAGGCCTACGTATGCTAGGACTAGCCGCCAACCAAGTAAAGGACGAGAAAGGCAAGCGTATAGATAAGCCGTTTATAGCTATCAAAAACCCAGACGAAGGTTGTAACGTTTATATAAATCCCGAGATTACGGAGTATATCGGAGAGCCGCAAGAGAGGCAAGAGTTCCCGTTAACGCACCCTAAAGGGTGTATAGTCGTTCCTCGCTATAATAAGGTCGTAGTCTCTTGGTATAACCCTCTAGGCGGCAAACGTACGGGAGTTGAGTTAGAGGGCTTGCTAGCTCAGGCGTTTCAACACTTAACGGATCAAGTAAACGGGTATTCCTATAACTTATTACCGTACGGCCATATCCATTCCGGCAAACTCAACGCAAAGCGGAACGACCTCTGCCCTTGTGGCTCCGAAATGAAGTGTAAGAGGTGTTGTGGGGTAGCTGATTAAAATTAATCATTCTCATACTCAGGTAGTTACGGGTTATTTTATACTTTTGTATAACTTATCCGAATATTTGTAGTATACTTGTAGCGGAATCAATACTAACAATCAAAATAACCTACAATGAAAAAGACTAAAGCAGCTCAAAGAGTTGAAATTGCAAAGGATGTTATAAAGCATATTAAGGCTAAAAAAATAACTACCAAATCCTGGACTTATTTCGATGCATCAAATTTAAGCAAATACTCCGGAAAACAACTTAAGGAGGTACTCCCGAAACTCAAAAAATGCGAGGTATGCGCCTTGGGAGGAATGTTTTATAGCTATGTAAATAGGTATAATGACTTTACAGTACCCAAAAGTACTAATGGAGATGTTGAAATCAGGGACTATGATATGAGAAATGTAATGAAAATCTTTACTACTCCTCAATTATATCTTATCGAAACTGCTTTTGAAGGCAAGGATGTTAACTGGAATCAGTGTAGGAACAAAACTAATTTAGCTGATTCAACTATAGAAAAGGCTATAGACTATAGAACCCGTAATGGATTTCCGTTAGCCAAGATAGGATCAAAGGGAGATAAGATTCTTATCCATATAATGAATAACATAATCAAGAACAAAGGAACCTTTAAGCCGTAATGCTAACCAAAGTAACCAAATCCGACAAGGCGTTCGCCAAGCGAATGACCGCCAAGCCAAAGGCCGAATCATATACGCTTGTATACCAGGCAGGAGATAGCCAAACAATAATAGACGGTCTAGACCGCGTAGATTACAAATTATGTAAATGGAAGAAAAATCAAATACGGCACTATATGCAATATAGAACCGGAAATCTAAATATAATACCCAACTATGGAAAAGACAATTAAAGAATACTGTACACTACATAAATTGAAGTTTTATTGTATGTTGGGTAATAATTTTGTCGTAGCAATTAAATCCCCTATAATGGCTGGGATGCCTTTTTGGAGAGGGAAAGAATCATATAAAATAAGAAAAATAGGCATTAAAATTCATTACTGTGAACAAATCGTTCATGGGGACGGAGATATTTCCTGTGGACGAATTTTTGATGATAGCGTAAAAATGGCATTTAGAGGTGTAACGATTCCTTCTTTCAGTTTATCGTCCTGATTTTTTTCAGTATTACGTAGTAAACCCCTCTTTTTTTACCTGTTTTCTGTATCTAAAGGGATAGTCGCCTTAAATTATTCCAATTCTCAAATGACAGGTTAGTTTGCAGCCAATAAAACGAAATCTACCACAAAAGAGGCAAGGTTGATCCTTGCGCTTTTAACCCTATAGTTAATTCTATAGGGTTTTTTTATTGGTTTATACTTTATTTTTTCTACGTTTACAAAAATATTTGCGTAAATGTCATTTCTGCGAAAGAGGGATTATTTTTCTGTAATACGAGAAGCTGAACTCGATACCGTCCTAAAGGAGCTTCAACAAACTACCGCGTTATCGCCTACTCTTATCCGGCAAGAGGCCGAGAAAGACGTACAGGAGGTAATAGAAACCCATATCCAACATCGGTACGACGTACGTAAGATATTTACGGAGATAATCCCGTTTGTACTAGCGGATCAGTATCAGATTGGCGAGTTAGTCGAATACTCCGAAACGCCTTATGTATCGGCAACTACTTACGTTGCCCCGAATAGAGTTAGCTTTAGCGAGACGGTATCTAACGTATTGAGAGATAATATTTTCGAAGCTAATCAGGCCGTATCCGCCGCCGAGACTCCCGCAACAAACCCTGAGAAATGGGACTTAATTACCGAGAACGCTACGCTCTACGAGGTAATCGTTGCTACAAGTAATAACCTACCTGATACCGCCTTTGCGTTTACCGAGAACGCGTTTACGGGTAACCACGATCAGATCGAAAGATGGGATAAGGCTAATACCCTCTTTCTAAAGCGAATAGATAATCAGATAAGAATCTATTACTCCGCCGCCGACCGTACCGCCGATAATAATTCGGTAGGGATTGTAGACTTTAAGAAGCCAGCCGGAGAATTTCCCGATAATAGACCAATAGAGCCTGGTACCGATATCGAGAATATCTTATCCGGTGATCTTAGTTTTATAGGCTTTGTACCGGACGCAACCGAATGGTCGGTAGTACCTTCTAATTTCTTTACGAAGCAAGATAACCGTAGCCGATTAATTAAGAAAATGTTAGTCGAGCTAGTAGTATTCGAACTTCATAAGCTAATCAATCCTCGGATGATCCCCGAGTTGCGGTTCGACGCAAAAGAGGATCAGATGAAGATATTAAAGTCTATATCCGCCGGACGAGTACAAGCCGACTTACCTATCTTCTTTGACGAAAAGAGAGGCCAGAGGATTACGTTTGATAGCGAAAAGAAACTAAGACATAATTACTAGGAATGAAGAAAGCCGGATCAAATATTGGATTTGCTATTATACTCGTATTGTCTTCGGTAATATGGCTACCTAGATTGCTCTGGCAAATGTCGATTATGATAGGAGATAATATAAGAGAACATTATACCGATAGATGAAGCTCAAGGATATAAATAGTAGGTTTAGCTCTAACGTTGTAAACGTAGATAAGAAGCAACCAGTTAGGACTCAGACAAAGATAATTGAGCAGCAGGTTATTAGAACCTCAAAGGATATTCAAGACTGGCGAGACGCTATCTCCTCCGCCGAAAACGTACATATACCTAATAGGACTCCGCTACAGATAGTATACGACGACGTATTGATCGATGGTCACGTTACGGGTATTATTAACTCTATTAAAAACAAGATCAAGGCCAAGGAGTTTATGCTCGTCAAGGAGGATGGGGAGGAAGATGAGGATGCTACGAAGTTGTTTATGAAGAAATGGTTCTTTAAGTATCTAGACGAGGCCGTAATGTCCAAGTTTAGAGGCTTTACCTTGCTTGAGTTAGGCGATATAAAAGACGACGGCTTTCCTGATATAAAATCCGTTAATAGGCGCCACGTTGTACCCGAGTGGGATATAGTCAAAACCGATACTTTTTCGGTTAGTCAAAAAGAAGGGTTCGAGTATAAAAGTCCTACTAACGTAAACTGGTTTATATTCTTAGGAGATCCCGATGATCTAGGGTTGCTTAACGTAGTTGCTCCTCACGCGCTCTCAAAGAAAAACGTTCTATCTGCCGCTTGGCAATATGCGGAATTATTCGGGATGCCTATACGTTTAGGTAAGACCGATATAGACGACGATGCCCGACGTACCTATATGGAAAAGATGATGCGGGATATGGGCAAAGCCGCCTGGGCAGTCGTTGACGAGGAGGATAAGGTAGAAATGGTCGAGAGTACTCGTACCGACGCGCATAAGGTATTTACGGAGCCAGTAAAAGTATCGAACCAAGAAATGAGCAAGGCTCTAGCCGGAGCCGTAGGTATATTCGATGAAAAAGCTTTTGTAGGGGCATCCGAAGCGGGGGAGCGATTGTTTCAGGAATTTGTTTCAAGCGATTCTAGGAATATAGTATTCGATATTAATAACGAGCTAATACCCAGAATGGTATTTCATGGTATAGACCTTAAGGGTAGAAGCTTTAAATGGAAGACCGAGGAGGCGTTAACGACAAAGGAAAAGATCGAAGCGGTTGTAAGCTTATCTGCCCATTACGTAATTACACCGGAAGAGGTAAAGAAGCAAACCGGAATAGAAGTCGAAGCGTTGAAGAATACAACGCCTAGCGGTGGGGAGGAAGAATCGAGTCATAATGTTACATCGGTAATGGCTGAGGTAGCCGAGTTGTATAAAATAGAGGAATAATGGCAAGGACAATAAACGCTATATTTGATGAAATGATTATCGAGAAGGAAACCTTTGCCTCTCTCGATGGTTTAGAGTCACCCGTTACGCCGGATACGGCTCAGCTTATGCTAACCGAACTAACAACGGCTTCGAAAGTTTCTTTGTGGCGATTGTTTTTCTGGGTAGTAGCTTTCGCAATATTTACTCACGAAAAGCTATTCGATTCGTTTGTAACGGAGATAGAGCAGGCGGCAAAGGACGCAATACCGGGAACCGCTAGATGGTACGTTATCGAGTCTTTAAAATTTCAATTTGGTGATAATTTAGAGTTTGATATCGTTACGGAAAAGTTTATCTACGAAGATACGACAAGCGTAGCGGCCTTGGCAAAGCAAATAATAGAGGTAGCGTCTACAAGGGACGTAAACCAAGATGTTACTATAAGGGTTGCAAAATCCGACGGAGCCGGGGGTATTGAAAAGCTATCTGGTTCGGAATTAACGGCCTTTACGGCGTACGTTGATGAGTTTAAATTTGCCGGAACAAAGACTATTACTATTTCCGACGATCCCGACCTACTAAAGATGGCTTATACCGTTGAATACGATCCTCAAGTACTTAAAGCCGACGGTACTACTATACTAGACGGAACCTCGCCCGTACAAGAGGCTATCGACGCGTATATCGAAGGATTACCGTTCGACTCTATATTTAGAGTTCAAGACTTAACCGACGCTATACAAGCGGCTACGGGCGTAGTTAACGCCGTTGCCGACGTAGTAGATACTAAGTTTGCGGCCTTACCTTACGCTAGCGTCCTAACAACTATAACGGAAAGCTATTTGCCTAACGCCGGATACCTAGAAACCGACCCCTCGCCTATCGTTGTATTGACTCCAGCCGACTATGATTCTACTCTACCCTACGTAATAGGAGATCAGGTTAGGCAAGACGGAATAGTATTCGAAGCTAATGCGAATCTTGGCCCAGAGGCGTTCGATTCAACTAAATGGGATACGCTTTCCAATATTACTTATATAAGTGTCTAGATATAACGTAAATTTTAGAGATGTAGTAAACGCTGTTACTTGGTTTTATCTAAGAACGGCGCGAACCTTATCGTTATTATTTTCGTTAATAAAATCGTTACAGACGCTTAATAACGACGGCGTAGTAGTCGAGGCTCTAGGGCAAGACTCACCTAGCTTTTTCCAGCTTGTTAGGCATATCCAAAAATTTGTAATATTCGACGCTCGGACGCTATACTTGCAAAAGTATCTTAACGATATATACGACCCGGTTTTAAAGCGTATAGTAATTGTTAACGATAATACGTCTCACGTAATTTATATATTCAACCTAGCCGAAACGACCGATTCTACTATTTTTTATCTATACAATAGCTGGGATGCTACCGTTGCTTATAAGCAGGGGTCGGCTCCTCCGGCTGAGACCGACGCGGATTTTGTATTAAACGATTTTGACAATCATATTTATCACGCTATATTGACGGCTGGAAATACCAATAAAAGACCTGATCTAAATCCTTTACATTGGGTTGACGACGGACTAATTACTTTCTTGTTTAATAATGAAGATTCTTTTCCGGTCGATTACCGTATAGATATACCGTTATCGGTAACCCTACAACCTGACTATAGTAACGCTAGGATTCAATCCCAAATAAACCTTTTGAATCTTGCCGGACGAACTTATAACGGAGTAGAATTAGGCAACGTAACAAATGTATTTTTTACTAACATAGAATAAAAAAGATGGATAAATTAAAAACAACCGCGCTTGGTGGACTCCCACTTACGGCAGATGATATTAGATGGATGCTCGGTAGGCTTACCGATCCTACTCAAGGTATACACGTAGCTTTTAATAATATACTTAGAGGATACGGAGATAACTTTATTATACAGGGATGCGTATTAGGCGGCGTTTCGGGAGCGTTTACTTTGACCGAAGGCTGGATAATGCTAGGCGGTGAATTAATCAAGGTTGACGCTCAAGCGCCCTTTGATGAGGCTGTAAATAATACGTTTGTAAGGTCTACTACTTTTGATACGAGAGGTAATAAGACCTTTAGAAACGCGTCTACGAACGATGTTTACGAAAAAAATAGGGCAAATATTAGCGGGTCAGTCGGAACGTTGGCTTATAATGGAAATACGTTTTTCCAGCTTAGCAATCAAGCTGACTTTAGGGACGACTCGCCTGCGGAAGCCGGAATTGTAATACTAAAAAAGAAGGTTATCGAGATCGGAGACTGGGATATGGATACAGATGGGACTATAGACGTTGCTCACGCTTTAGGGAGCAGTATCTTTTTAAAGACTCGAACAATAACCGCTATGATACTCGACGACAATAGCAATACGTTAAGATCTCTAGACTCTGACCTTGTAACTTTTGGTAGCGCTGTTTCTTTTATAGATAATACTAAAGTACAATTAACAAGAGTAGCGGCTGGTCAATTTGATAATGCCCTATATGATTCGACTTCGTTTAATAGAGGCTGGATAACCCTTGAATACGAAGTATAATGTTAACCGAAGAGGAGCAAGATGATTTATTTGATAAGATACGGTTACGTGTAGTAACTGTATTTTCCCTATCCCTACTTCTATACGACGATATAGTATCGGGTCTTCAGGCTGGATTGTTTGAAGGGTTCGGAGGCGGCCTAGACCGTTTCGATAACCAGCCTAGCAAGAAAGCTTTACTCGAAAGATTGAATATTAATATTCATAGACTATCGGCGGCAAAGAATTTCCAGCAGACTAACGATATGGCTAATTTTATATTAGACGATAAAGGCTTTATTCGTTCGTTTAATGATTTCAAAAAAGACGTAAAGCCAATATTTGATAAGTATAACGATACCTGGTTTAAGGCCGAGTTCGATACTATAGTTGCTCAAGGTCAGGCCGCGTCTCAATGGGTAGATATACAGAATAATAAAGAAACGTTACCGCTATTAGAATATCAAACCGCCGACGACGAGAAGGTAAGACCCCAACACGCGGCGTGGGACGATATCGTTAGAACGGTAGATGATCCGTTCTGGAATAGACATTTTCCGCCTAACGGTTTTAACTGCCGTTGTATAGTCAAGCAATTAAGCGAAGGAACGGTTACTTCTATAGCGTCGGTTGATAAATTACCCTCCGACGATATATTCGCCTTGAACTTTGGAAAAGACGAGTTTGTATTTAAGACAACCGGAGCTGGGCCTCATCCGTATTTTAAGGCTCCAGCCAATTTGAAAAGAAATAATTTTGGGTTACCGTTACCGTAATGGGAGTTAAAAAAAGAGGTTCGTTTAAGCTACCGAGAACTATAGCGCAATTCAAGCGTAAGAAAAGTACGCTACCTAGAAAGGTCGGCGAGATAGCAAAAAATCACTTTTTAGACAACTTTAGAAAGGGTGGCTTTGTCGATAGGACTTTAGAAAGGTGGGAAAGACTAAAGGATGGTACCGAGTCTAGACTAACAAGGAGCGGAAAGCTAAAGAGATCGATAAGAGTTAAGTCGGCTAGATTTGCGCGTATAGTAATTGGTACAACGGGTGTAGTATACGCGGCTATTCATAATTTCGGTTTGAAGGGTTTGGCCTTTGGTAGGTCTGCTTTTAATATGCCGAAACGACAATTTATAGGTAATTCAAGGCTTATGGATAGGAAGATAATAAGGGAAATAGATAACGAGGTTAAGAGGATATTCTAATGGGTTTAAAGCTAGATCAATATAACGCTATAATTACCGCGATTAAGGGTATTACGACTGCGGGTAAACGCGATATAAACCACGTAGGGCTATGGAATAACCAGCCGGATCACGAAAACGATCAAATTCCGGTTAACTATCCTGCCGTTTATATAGAGTTCGCCTCTATACCTTGGAATACTACCAATTTAAAGTCTCCTAATCTTGGAGCAACCGGAAATATAATCAAGGAGCAAAAATCAGATATCGTTGTAATAGTACTCCATTGCGTATTTGCTCCTCTTTCCGACGTAGATATATCTTTTCCGGAAATAGAACCGATACTCGAAAAGATATACTTTGCTATACAAGGGCTAGAGTCTTTATGCGCTCAACCTTTACTAAGATCCGCCGAGCGTCAAGATCCGGATCACGATAGGGTTTTGGATTGGCAAATGGATTTCGTATCCTCTTATCAGCAAGCTGGCGAGGAAGATTCTACGTTAACGCTAATAGGGGCGGACGTATTAACTATAGAAACTACAAAGGATTTAGATATAGAGCCTACTACGTCGGGCGATATAAGAACTGGACCAGAGTAATGAAAAAAAGCAATAGTCAATTAGTAGATAGAGCTAAGTACGTACAGGAAACCGTACGTAATGCGCCGAAAACTGACAAGGCAATAACGGACTTATCAAACGAGCTATTTCTATCGGAGAGAACTATATCAAACGATCTTGTAAAGGACGTTGACTCTATGTAACTACTACACGATTCGAAAAATGTATCGATTATTGTATTTATGTTTGTAGCGTTGATTTAAACAGAACAATGGAACTGAAGAACCCACAATATATTGCAGCCCTTACTGAAAAGGAAGCGGATATGAATTTGTTTTCCCCTATTGGACAGGGCGGAACTAACGGGCAGGACTTCGCAGACGAGATTCAGTTACTAAACGATTTCGGAGTAACTAATATCAACGTTCATATTAATACGGTAGGCGGCGAAGTTATAGAAGGTCAGGCGATCTTCTCGGCTATTATCAATAGCAAGGCAACCGTTACTACTATAGCGGAAGGAACCGTCGCTAGTATGGGAGCAATCATATTGCTAGCCGGAGACAGAATTAAAATGCTAGAATCGGCTCGCTTAATGTTTCATGGTCCAGGTCTTGAAGGCGGAGCGGAACCTAACGATAATCAGAAAACGGCTATTGACGCTCTAAGAGGATCGCTCGAAACTATTGTAGGTAGTAGAACGGGAAAAAACAAAACCGAAGTAGCCGCTCTATTAGAGTCCGGAAAAGATACGTGGTTAACTCCCGCCGAAGCTTTAACAGGAAAATTTATCGACGAGATCGTTACTATAAAGCATTTAAAAGAATTGAAGCAGCAGCCTAAATCAAAAATAGCTGCCGAACTAAGCGAAATTATTAACAAACAAGAAGAACCTAAATTAGAACCAATGAAAAATCTTTGCAAATACCTTAATATCAACGAAAGTTCAACTGAAGAGGCAATCCTAGACGCTATCAAGTCTATTGCTACAAACCTAGCAACTTCGGAAGAGTCTCTTACTACGGCTAATTTGGAGGTAAAGACAAAAGGTGAAAAGATTACGGCTCTTGAGCTTACCTTAAAGGGATTTGAGGATTCAAAAATTGACGCTGAAGCGACTACTCTAGAGGAAACCGTAGATGCGGGTATCAAGGCTGAGAAGCTAGATGCCGACAAGAAAGACGAATACCTTAATAGCTTTAAGGGCAACGTCGAAGGGTTGAAGTTGGTACTCGGTACTCTTGAGAAAGCTGCACCAGGTGCGGCTCCAAAGGTTACGGACAAGCTAACCGAGGCTGACAATGCGGTTATTACCGCAGAGGTAAAAGCTAAAGGATGGAGAGAGCTTGAAAAGAACGACGCGAAAGCGGCTAAGAACATTATGGACAACCACCCTGCATTGTACAAGGAGATGTACAAGGCTGAGTACAAAGTAGACGCTCCGGTTGTAGCTTAACGAATTTTTTTAGAAACAAAAAACCATTAATAAAAATAGTATCATGGCAGACAAGACAGTAAAACACCCATTCGGAGGCGCAAGCGAAGTAGTCCTAACGGCAACAGGAGCGCAAGCGATTGCAATCAGCAACGATTATACTATTGTTGATGGAGTAACGGTCGAAGCGACTGCCGATAGAACTCTAGATATTTCGGTTTCTTCCGAGATCAAGAAAGGGGCAAAGCTTTTCGTTAAAACTAAAACGAACGGAGCGGAAGATACTATTTATGGTACAAGTATAACTTCGGCTAACCTTACGGGAGTAGCAGGAAAGACGTTTACTCAGGAATACGCTTACGACGGGACGAACTTCCTTCCGGTTGGCGAGGCTGAACAAATTGACTAATTAATTAGGATTATAAAAAACAACCAATAAAAAAGTAAGATCATGGCAATTCAAAAAGAAGTCTGGGTAAGAGACATACAAGAGCAACTATTTGCTGGGAACAATAGTTTTATGAGAATGTCAACTTCTCACGATGAATTTGTCGAAAACAAAACGGTTCACGTACCGCAAGCCGGAACGATCCCCGGAGCGAAGAAAAATAGAGCAGTAGTTCCTGCCGTTATCACGCAAAGGGTAGATACTGATCTTGCTTACAATCTTGACGACTATACTACCGATCCTATCCTTATTGATAGGGTAGAGGAGATTCAGGTTAGTTTCGCAAAGCGTCAATCGGTAATGAAGCAGCATATTAATACGCTGATCGATTCTATCGCGTTGAATACGCTTCACGATTGGTCTACCGTAAGTACGGCGGCTAATCAAGTTAGAACTTCCGGTTCTGCCGTTTCGGACAACCTCGCTCCAGGAGCAACGGGTACTCGAAAAAGATTGACGGTTGTTGATATCAAGACGATTGCAAAAATCTTTGATGAGGCAAACGTACCTGACGATCCAGGGTCAAGAAAATTGGCTTTACCGCCAGCAATGTATTACGATATCTTTACGATTAACGACTTGATTAAGTCTGATATCGCGGGTCAATTAACGTTGCCTGAAGGTGTTGCCGGACGAATCTTAGGATTCGACGTTATCAAGCGTAACGGAACGGTTATATACGACAATACTGGTACTCCGGTACTAAAGGCGGTAGGAGCACTTGAGGCTACTACGGACAACTTCGGTGGAGTTGCTTGGCATCCAGATTTCGTATCGTTTGCACAAGGCGAGATCGAAATGTTTGAAAACGTTAAAGATGCGACCCTTTACGGTTCGGTTATCTCGGCCTTGGTTCTTGCGGCTGGCAAGAAGCTAAGAAGCGATCAGGCTGGTATCGCTAACCTTATTCAGGGTCAATAAGAGGATTTTAATTTAGAGTAACGCTTAGAAATAGGCGTTACTTTTCATAGATACAAAACCAAGATTATGTTGAATAAATTACAATTATGCAGGAAGGCTGAAGAGGCCGGATACTTTAAAAAAGAAGATGTTAGTACTGTATACGCAACTACTGACGGGCAATTTTTCCACGCCGAATCTAGGTCTTACGCCGATAGCCATGCATCTACTATTCCCGAGGCTACGGTAATTCAAATCAACAAAGGTGATCTTAAGGTTGAGGAAGCCGCCGAAGAGGTAAGGCTTAAGGATAAGGAGGAGGCCGCAATAGCTGCCGGAGAGGAAGCTAAGAAGAATAAGTCTAAGAAGACCTCCAAGCCTGCCGAAAAAGCTATAAAGGAAATGAGCGCAGACGAGTTAACCGAAAAAGTAAAGTCTCTTGAGGGTATAACTAAGGATGAGATCGAAATGGTTTTAGAAATGAAGCCAGAAAAGATTATCAGTTTTATCGAAGGGTACAAGGCACCGAAAAAGTAAAATAGTAAAATACCTTTAAGATGGCATTTAACGACGTAGAATTTAACAGGGGGCAAGGCGGTCTAGGCCGTCCTTTAGCAAATAGAGACCATGTTTCAGGTATGGTTTTCTATATCACCGGAGCTTTACCAGCCGGATTTGCTGCTGACGATAGGATCAAAAAAGTATTCTCCGTTATCGATGCTGAAAATCTAGGTATAGTAGATACCCATACGGACGAAACTAAAGGAACGGGCGGACAGGTAACCGTTACGGGAACTTGGATAGTTGGAGAAATTGTAAGAATTGAAATCGACGGGGCTTCTCTAGGTCAATTCATTTTAACGGCTACTACTATTACTTCGCTTGTTGCGGGATTGGTTGCGGCAATTAACGCGGGTACAAATACAGGCATAAAACACGGATGGGTTGCTACCGACGCTAATCCTATTATAACGTTGGTTCAACCTTCTAAATTAGGTATTCAAAATAACACGGGTACTCCTCTTGTATTTGTCGATAGAAACGCGGCTGATACCGCAGGTTCTGCCGGAGGTAGTTCTACCGACGTACAATTTTCAGGAGGCGCAGGTTCTCAGTTATCTTATATTCACTACCATATATCCGAATACTTTAGATTGCAACCGGACGGTGAGTTATACGTTTCGTTAAACGCTCAAAACACGTACGACGGAGCCGAGATCGAGACACTACAAACTTTTGCTAAAGGCGATATTCGTCAGTCAGGAGTATACGTTTCTCACGAAGTATACGCCGCATCTCATTTAACGATTACTCAGGGCGTATTGGATACGTTAGAGACGAACAACCAGCCTATGGTTGTAGCGTTTCATTCTGATTTTAGCTTGACTACCGCAGCGGCGTTGTCTACCTTAACTACTCTTTCAAACGAGCGGGTATCGGCTATACTAGGCGAGGAAGGCGACTGGCATCAGCTACCGTATTCAAATACTAAAACATATCAGATAGCGGATAAGATTACGTTTCAGGGCGCATCGTATCAGGCTAAGACATCTACTACGGGCAATACTCCTTGGGACGCTACAAAGTGGAGCTTCTTAAGAGAGAACCTAGTAGCAATTAGCGGATTTTCTATTAGTAACTTTGGAGCCGTTCTAGGGCACGTAAGCTTTGCAAGCGTTCATCAGTCTATTGCTTGGGTTGAGAGGTTTAACCTTGTAACCGGAACCGGACTAGATGAGATCGGATTTGCTACGGGCGAACTAGATAAGGATATTTCGTTATCGTTGAAAAATACTCTTGATGATTTCCATTATACCTTTATGCGAAAGCACGACGGTATTTCGGGATCGTATAATAACGATAGCTGGACGGCAATATCGGAAACGGACGACTTCGCAACGGTTGAGAACAACCGGACTATGGATAAGGCGGTACGAAATATTCGTACAAACGTTGTACCGAATCTATCCTCGCCTTTATACGTAAACGAGGACGGTACGTTATCCGAGGATACTATCGCTCTATTCAAGAACGATGCCGAAAGAGCTACGCTTCAAATGGTAAGGGATGGAGAATTAAGTGCTCAGCAGATTAAGATAAATCCGGCTCAGGACGTATTGGCAACTTCGAAAATTATTATAGCGGTTACGCTAGTACCAGTAGGGGTAGCGAGAAAAATTGAGATTAATATCGGCTTTGCCGCAAAATTAGCATAGTAAAATGGCAGCAACTTTAGTCAACGGACAAGCATACGATTATACGAAAGTAGTATTTAGCATCCTAGGTGTTCCTCTTCCTAGTTTAACTCAAATAAACTATACTCAAGAGCAAGACAAGGAGAACAATATGGGCGCGTCTAACAAGCCTGTATCGAGGGGTCATGGATCAATAAACTCTAGCGGGTCTATCGAGATTTCAATGACCGATATGGAAGCCTTGAGAGAGGTTGCGCCTGAAAGGTCTTTGCTACTTATACCATCTTTCGATGTAGTTGTAACGTTTTTTAATACTGGCAACGTTGTACGGAATCACGTATTGCAATTTGTTGAGTTCAAGACAGACGGTATGAATGGAGCTACAGGAGATACCGACCTAAAGATGACTCTCGACTTAGTTATTGCTGATATTCTATATAGTTAATTATGGAGAATAAGAAAGCGAAAAAGATTGAAACGGTTACGTTTACGGTTGCTAAGAAATTCAAGTGTATTATTAGCCAGCCTGACTTCGAGCAACTATCTATGGCGTTAACGGCTTTAGTTACTACGAGCGGGAACCGAGATATGGCGGGAGCCGGAAAAGTAATATTTGATCTATGTAAGGTTAGTTGTGATAAGGAGATAGAGAAGAGTCCGAATTATCTATTGTTCTTATGCCTACAAATCGCTGGTGAATATCTTGAAGAAGTTGAAGTCGAGATAAAAAAAAATTAAAGAAATACGACCTTATAGGTAGCAGAACAATCGGGTTCGCGCATAAATCAGCGCTTATCCGATTTTTTCATAAGGTAGATCCGGCTAAACTAACACTTGACGAGCGGTGTAAGTTAGAGGCGGAGCTTTTATGGTTATCTAAGATGGAAATTATAAATATAAAACTAGGGTAATGGCTTCAAGGAGTGTAGAATATATAATGTCGCTGCAGGACAAGATGTCCTCGGGTCTAGACCGTATAAATTCTAAAGCGTTCCAGCTCGACAATAAGATGAAGTCGTTAGACAAGACGACTAATAGGCTTGTTAGTAGAATGGCGCTTATAGGTACAGGTATTGTCATTGCAAACGTTGTTAAGACCGCCGCAAAATTCCAAGGGCTTAATAACGCTATATCCTTTGCGTCCGGTAGTGCTCTTGAGGCTCGTAATAATCTCGCTTTTCTTGACGATATAGCCGCTAGATTAGGTCTAAATATACAATCTACTAAGAAAGGGTTTCAAACCCTATCAGGAGCTTTTGTAGGAACCGGAGTAACCGCCGCAAAGCAAAGGGAGATATTCGAGCAAACGGGAACCGCCGTTTCGGCATTGAATCTATCCGCCGCCGATGCCGAGGGTGTATTCTTAGCCCTGGGTCAGATTATGTCAAAAGGCGTTGTATCCTCCGAAGAACTACGTAGACAGTTGGGTAATAGAATACCTGGAGCCTTGGGTATAGCCGCTCGGGCTATTGGAGTTACGGTTCAGCAACTTGATAAGTTGCTAAAAGGTGGTGAATTAATATCTGCCGATTTCTTGCCTAAGTTTACCGCTGAACTACAAAGAACATTCGAGGGCGCGTTGCCTAAGTCTACGATTAGCTTACAGGCTAATATCAATAGGCTTACAAACGTATTTTTGAAATTAAAGGAAGCGGCTGGTAATGAGTTTGCCCCCGCTATAAATAGCCTAGCCGGAACAACAGAGTTTTTAACCGCTAATATCGGATTGATTATAAAGGTTACGAAAATAGCTATCAAATCGTTTATTTTCTTCAAAGTTGCAACGTTCGCCCTTACTAAAGGATTAAGGATCTATACTACGGCGGTTAAGATCGCGGTAGTAATAAATAGAGCGTTTACGCAAGGTATGACCTCGGCTAGACGATCTGCCCAGCTATTAGGATTGACTATGAAAGCTAACCCGATAGGAATACTCGTAACGGTCTTGACCGCCGCAGTTACCGCCATGGGTTTATTCGGACTCGAAACCGATAATGCTACAGAGCGATTAACGGTATTTGGTAATAAGCTCGATGAGATAAACGCCAAGATAGGGCGAAATCTTTTCCAAGGTATTGTTCGAGGGCTAGTAGATCCTATTACAAAAGCGTTTAAACCCGGGAGCCTTGAAACCTTAACCAAGGCGTTACCAAATTTTGCTAAGTCGGAACTAGAGTCGTTAAAATTATTCTTGCAAGAGCAGGAGTCGGCGTTAAATCGATCTATTACAAACGCCGAAACGGGTGTACAGAAATCCGTACTTATACAAGACTTGCAACAGATCCAAGGAGCTATGAAACTCTTAAATTTAGAGTTTGGTAAATTCAAAAAAGCTGGAGCAAACGGATTAACAGGAGGAAATTTAAGCCAGACCGGAATAACCAAGATTACGACTCGTGCGCCTAAGATATTTAATATTAATATCGAGAAATTAGTAGGAGAAATAAACAATAATGTTACTAATATAAAGGAAGGGATGGCCCAGAGTAAAGAAATTGTAACCGAGGCGTTATTAGCAGCCCTAAACGATACGCAAGCGGCGGTAAGATAATTTAAAATGGCACTAGTAAGAGTATTTAAAGATCCAAAAGGATTACCTGGAAAGGTACAGCCGGAATTTGAGTCCGAGGTTGTCGATCTTGAGCAGGCCGCGTTTCGTAGCATGCTCGGTACTCCCGTATTTACTCAGGTAGAAATCAAGGCGGGTAGGTATTTCGCTATAGACGATATAGAGAGAACTACGCCTATCGAATACGAGGGCATTATACTCCAAACGGTACTACTTGAGGTATCTCAACCTAAAAATATAATAACAACGTCTATACAGGGTCGTAACGGCTCGGTAAAGGAATATATTAGCGACGGTGACTTCCTTATTACTTTAACCGGAGGAGTAATCGGAGAAACCGAAAACGGAGTTATCAAGGATATAAATCAATTCTACCCAGAAGTAGACGTTCGAAGATTAGCCAATATTGTAAAGGTTCCGGACTCAATCGAAATAGTTAGCGAGTTTTTAGAGTTCTTTGATATACGCGACGTAGTTGTTACGAATCATAACTTTAATCAGCTAGAAGGTACTAGGGATTTTCAGCCGTTTCAAATATCTATGCTATCCGATTCGCCTATCGAGTTAAACGAACTTGTAACGCCAAGGATAATAAATATACAGACTACGGTTCCTTCTGAGCCCGTAATACAAACCGTTAATTCTCCGGTAATATAATGCTACGACTTGCCTGCCAGATACAGATAGGAGATAAGCATATTTTCAATTACGTAACCGACGTAACTATTGAAAGTAGCTGGGATACCTTTACCGATAAGGCCGTAATCGTATTGCCTAATAAGTTTATAAAGGACAACGAAGATGTTATAATCGGTGATAACAATATCTTCAAGCGTGGCGATAGAGTAGTAATAGGACTAGGTTATTTTCCTATAATCAAGGAGCGTTTTAGAGGCTATATTGCTAGGATCAAACCCGATAGCCCGTTAATTATAGAGTGCGAAGATCGAATGTGGCAACTCAAGCAGCGAAATCTAGAATCGAAAACGTTTGTAGATACTACTATAAAGGAGGTAGTCGATTACGCCGCCGTCGGGGAGGATATCGATTACGATGATCCAACGGCTAAGATAGGTACTTTTCAAATAGACAATAAGAATTTTATAAACTCGGTCGATGTATTCAAAGTATTGAAAAAGAATTTCGGGTATAAGATATATTATTTAGGCGATAGACTACAAGTACGGGCGTTAAATTCCGTATTGGCTTTAGATAATCCGGTCCACGTATTGGAGTTCCAGCATAATATTATACAGTCAAACTTGGAGTATCAGCGTGAGGATGATCTTCAGATCGTTATTAAGGCCGAAAGTATCGGAGCCGATAACAAGCGTATTATTCTTTATGGGTTCAAGGATAAAGGCGTTCCGGTAGTACGAGAGTTAGCGAAGCAAGGAGAAATGCGTTCGCTTAAGATGTACAACGTTACAAAGGCGCAATTAAAGGAGCAAATATTAAGAGTTATTGATAACTTTATATACGAAGGGTATAACGGCGACGTAGTAACGTTTCTAGAGCCTATGGTTAATCATATCGATAGATTGGAGCTATTAGATAGAAAACATAAGGAAAGGGATAAGGGGCGATACTTGATAAAAAAGGTTATTACTAACTTTGGAGTAAGTACGGGAGGAAGGCAAACGATATCTTTACAAAATAGAATACTATAATGCCTGAAATTCAAGAACTACTAGATGAGTTTATAGAAAGGGCTTTAAACAAGGAAAAGTTCTACTCGCTTTACGGAACCGTTAAGAGCGTAAACGAAAGCGACCGCACCTGCGTCGTTACGCCTATAGGTGACGAACCGGATCAGCCGGAGGTAAGGCTACAGGGCGATATAGGATCTAAGAAGGGCGTTGTATTGATACCTAAAGTCGGATCGGTAGTAGGCGTTACCTTTGTTAATAGCGTTGCTGGTTTTATATCCTTATATACCGATATAGACAAGGTAATAATCGAAGCTACAAAAGAGGTATCTATAGATACGGTCAAGACCGTTTTTAACGGCGGGCTAAATGGCGGACTAATAAATATATCTAGTCTTGTAACAAAGATGAATATTTTAGAGAACGATCTAAACCTTATAAAAGGTATATTTGCGGGATGGGTTCCTACCCCTGGGGATGGGGGACTTGTATTGAAGACGGCTAGTACGCCTTGGTCGTCTGCGGCTATCGTACCTACGCTACAACCGTTAATTGAGGATACAAAGGTAAAGCACTAATCGATGGATGATATAATATTCGAGGATAGAGACTTAAAATTTAAAGACGGTGATTTCGATATTGAAAATTCGGATCAGCAAGGGATTGAGTTTATAGTAAGGGCACGTCCTGGGCATTTCTTACAATGGCCTACGCTAGGGATTGGAATTGATAGTCAGAAAATGGGGACTATAGATAAACAATCGCTAAGAGCCGATATTAAAAAACACCTTATCGACGACGATTACCGAATAAACAAGATAGAGATCGGTAGCGGGTTAGATGAATTGATAACGAGTATAGACGCATCAAAATGATAGTAAAGGAGGGTCAGACTATATACGACGTATGCCTAGAGCTTTTCGGAACCCTTGAGGAGCTATTTACTTTACTCGATGCAACGGGCTTAACTTTGAACTCAAAACTAAAGGCGGGACAAAAAATTACTGTAACTACTACAAATTTAGGCGACGAGGATATAAAAAGTTTTGTAATTTTAAAAGATATTTCGTATAATAACTTTCAAAGTAGTGGTGAACCTCCTATATCAGGCGGCGATTATAACAATGATTATAATTTAGATTATTTTTAAATGGCCGAAAAAACTACAGGGGAACTCAAAAACGAAACGGATGCTAATATAACATCCAACGGGGTAAATTCTAATACGGGTGCTAATCATAACGCTATACTAAACAATATTATTGATAGTATGGTTAATAAATCTTCGGATTTATTACTTATTGTAACGAATGTTTATCGGTCGGACTTGGCTACTATAGGGACGACTTCGACCCAAATAACGTTTAGTACTCCTTTATCTAGTGCTAATTACCAGATATCAATACAAGACCCGAATGGAATAGGGGCGGAAAAGCCTACAAATATAACGGCAGCCGGATTTAAAATAAAAGGATTATCTGCTGGGGATATAATTTATTTTGTAATTTTAACCAATTAAGAAAAACAGATGGCAAAGAACTTATTCTCACAAACAGGGACACCTAACGATTTCTTGCTCGAAGTCCTACTCGGTAATATACCAGGACATACGCTTATAAACATACTCGGAAACAATGAGAGTTTAGGTTCGTCAATAGAGACTATATGGGATCAATCTTCTGATTATATAGTTCCTACTGTCGCCGCTTCTACAACTATCGAATCAACGGATAATGTCGAGGATAAAGCTGGTGGAACGGGAGCGCTCACGGCAGAGGTATTCTATCTTAATACTGCATTCGAAGAGAAAAGCGAAGTCCTCGCACTAAATGGAACAACTCCCGTAGCTCTTGGTGAAGACGCAATAGCCGTAAATAATATTTTAGTAAAAACCGCAGGATCAACGGGAAGTAATGTAGGTAAATTAATCGTCAAGATAGATGCAAACGACGCTTGTGTTGCAAGACCAACTGAAAATAGAAGCGACGGTGGTATATATACCGTACCAAAGGGATTTACTATCGTTGTAAATCCTCCATCCTATGCCGCTAGTGCGGGAACGGAGGCCGATGCATTCGTAAAATTTAGAGTAGGTGAGAACACGTTATTTTTGAGACGTAAATTACTAAGTGTATTTCAAAATTCTCTAGTAGCTAATATTAAACCAGTACTAGCATTGCCAGAGAAATCTGTAATTATATTACAAGGAATAAAACTATCGGGTGCAAGCCCCAAGCTATCTGGATTAGTACAGTTAGTTAAGATCGATAATAACGAAAAAGTATAATGAAAAAACTACTCATATTTGTATTGCTACTAATCCCGTTCGTTACGTTCGGGCAAGCCGAGAAGCGTTATCGGGCAATAATAGTCGATAGCTTAAAAGCATTGAACGGGGGAAGGCTAGACGCTAAAGATTCTCTATTACTTGACTCGTTGGCATTTTACGGTTCAGATTTGAGTTCTAAATATACCTCTCGCTCTCTCGTCGATAGCGCGTTTGTTGGTACGGCTATTTCGGGGTCAGGACACGATGCGGTTACTTTATCGGGTACTCCGGATTATATTACCTTATCGGGTCAAGATATTATTAGAGGGCAGATTGACCTAGGAACCGATATTACGGGTACTACTACGGCAACCTCTATAAGCGATTTTGATACGGAAGTAAGTAATAACGCAAGCGTAGCGGCTAATACAGCCAAGGTAACCAACGCGGGTCATACGGGAGACGTAACAGGCTCAACGGCCTTGACTATAGCCAATAAGGCCGTAGAAGTAGTTATGCTTGACGACGGTACGGACGGCGAATTAATAACTTGGGACGCTTCCGGAGTAGCTACGACGGTATCAACGGGATCGTCCGGTGAGGTATTGACCTCGAACGGAGTTGGAACCGCGCCTACGTTTCAGGCAGGGGGAGGAAATACTATTTATAGTTCAGATGATAATTTAGCGGGAAATAGAACAGTTACCCAAGGGGCAAATACTTTAGATTTTACGGCTACGTCAATAGACGCATTTAGTATAGACGGAACTACATTTAGTATTGATGCTAATAGCAATAGGGTCGGAATTGGAACGGCGGCACCTGTTAGTATTTTTAATGTAGAAGGCGGCTTAACAAGACTTGAAGGTATAAATGCATCATCAACATCAGATGCTTTATTGGTCGAAGACAATGTCGGTACTGATTTATTTATAATAGAAAACGGTGGAGACGTAGGTATTAATACTTCTGATCCTTCTAACCTTTTAACGCTGAATGCAGAAGTAGGGGATGGATATGTCCTTAGAAATATAAGCTCTCAATTAATCGGACAGCTTGCGAGAGGTTCAACGGGTGCCGTATTAGAGCTTAAAGACGATCCTGGATCCAATGTGCTCGTATTATTTAATTCTGGATCAAATAGCTTTATAGCAGATGGTAACCGTGTAGGGATAAATACTAAAACACCGGAGAGCACATTTACTGTAAAAGAACTAGCAAATAATGGGCGAATTGAGTTAAGGGCAACTGATAATAAATTACGGTTCTATATACAATCTACAACCTCTGTAGGAGGAATATTCGTATTGAGAAATGCAGCTGACAATGCTGATTTTATAGTTTTTAATGGTGCTGGAAATAACAGCTTTTTCGATGCTGGTGGTAACGTGGGTGTTGGTACTAGCACATTCGGGACAAGCGCGGTTGATGTACTAGCAATAGGACAAGGAACGCCTCCATCAACAAGCCCTGGTGATTTAGCTCAGATATACGTAAGAGATCATAATGGTGCAGGAACTTCAACTATCCATATTCGCAACGAAGAGGGTGATATATTTGTCTATCATGCTGATGGTTCTTATGTCGATCCAACAGGTACAACCGATAAAGGAACCTTCGCAACGTCTACCGTAACGACTGAGGACTTAGCCGAATTTGTAAAGGCGATGTATGAAACATTGAAAGCTCAGGGATTGATTAAAAATTAGATATGAAAATACTACTTATATTACTCTCGTTTATTATAACACTCTCGGCTAACGCTCAGAGCGATACGGTAATAAACTATACCGACTCCCTTGTATATCGAATAGATACGACTATAATAGCCGGAGACGATACAATAACGAGTGATAGCAACTTTGTACGCCACAACTATCACGGTATCAATACGGATAGTATTTACGAGGATCAATTTGTAATAATTGATAGTACGGGTAGGGTGCTATATCCTATTCAGGCATTAATGGATACTGGATTTGGTTCTAGCGGTACTACTTACCCAATAAAATTAAACGCGACACAAATCGGATGGACTCCGGAGGCGTTAAGAGATTCACTTATATTACCTATTATTAAATCGATCTACGGATCTAGTAACGTTACTAAACTATAAGAAGATGAAATTATTGAATAATGTATGGAAATGGTTCGACGGGAATAAAACAACTATCGGTGCAATATCACTTATGGTAGTTAATTCTCCGTACGTAGAGGAATTGATTACAAACCCTAATTTATATACTCTCGCTCAAGGTATTGCGGGTACTATATTTGGTATCGGATTAACCCACAAGGCTGGTAAGGCAATTAAATAGTATTATGCTATTACTAGATCACCCTTCTGTAGCTATAAGTCACGAGGCTATCTCGCTATTCTCAAATTGGGAATTTTGGGTAGCTGCATTTACCGTAGTTTCTGCAATAGTAACGAGTTACTTTAGGCAAGTAGGGATGATTAACATTCTTAAGATTGAACTTGAAAATATTGATGAAAAATATGACGCTAGAATTAATAGTATGAAGGAGCAGATTAATACGGATAGGGCTAGTGTTAGGGAAAACCATAGACAATTATATGATCTATGTACCCAGATGAATGAGCGCCTAGCCAATATGGAAGGCGTACTTAAGAATACAGGGAAGTAATACGATTATATCTAAATTATGCACGTAAAAATTCAGAGAATCAGCAAGAACGATCACCAATGCCTAGGTATTTGGACGATCTATGATGATAATGATTTCCCTAAATGGGAATGTAGAACATTAGAGCTACCGGATAGGGACAATCAAAACCGTATTAGTTGTATTCCTGAAGGAAAGTATACGGTTGTTAAGAGGTATTCAAAAAAGTATGGAGATCATTTCCATATACTTAATGTCCCAAATAGAGATTATATATTAGCTCACAACGCAAATTACGTACGGCAATTACTTGGTTGTATTGCCGTTGGATTGGCTCATACCGATATCGATGGTGACGGTTGGCGAGACGTAACTAGGTCGAAGAAAACCCTTAAGGATCTAAATAAGGAGCTTCCGGATAAATTCGAACTAGAAATTTACGTATAATGGATAGTAAGCAATTAAATAAGATACTTGCGGTATTACTAGGCTTGGCTCTTGTATATATCGTTTTTCTACAAGGTTGCGGTAATCGTACTACGGGCGGCGATAGCGTCGTTACAAGCGTCGATACGGTACTTATAGAGGTTCTTAGCGTTGATACTATAGTAGTAACTAATACCAATACCGAATATAAGTATATATCGGTATTGGTTCCGGCTCCGTTCAAGGATACAAGTAGCCGCGAAACGGTCAAGACCGTTGATTTATTCGACGATCTATTATCTGAAAATCCATGGGTATACGTTGATACTATTGCCGACGATACTATGTCTTTAAATTATTGGATACGATCATGGGGTTATATAGATAGTATTAGTATCGGTTATAGGCCGCTCAAGGAGTATTATATAGAAAACCGTTCTTTGGTAAAGGTCGAGACTACTAAGGAAAAGAACCTATCCTTTTACGGAGGATTAAACGCCGGAATGAACGATTCTGGCCTATCTTTCCTAGAGCCTAATATAGAACTCCTTACCCCTAAGATGGGCTACAAGGTCGGTTATGATATCGTAAACCGATCCGTTATAGGCGGTGTAAAATTCCGCTTGCGCTGGAAGCGATAACGGAACGATAAAATTACCCTAAAGGGTACGGGGGACCAGTCCACATTGTCGCCTTTCTAAAGGGACCAGTAACGTAATAGGACTTGATTACTGCGCCCCGAACCGCTGCGCTTACGAAATCCTTACGTCCTATCGGACTCCCAGGTTTTCTATTCGGGGCTAGAGGCGAGTAAACTTGAAAGAAAAAGATTAGGTATTTTCACCTATTGTAGATTGATTATTGTTACATTAGATTTGTCGCTATTGCGATATTTTGCGTTAGTTATCCTGTGATTCCCAAATTACAACTGGAAGATAGCGTATACCACGACGCGCGCTTGTCGTGGGTGTAGTTTATTACCAGTGAAGGGAATCACTAGTGAACTACAGAGGCTTCGAGCCTCGGCCCACGCTTAATCGTTTATATCTAGCTATTGGGGCTAATAGTTACAAACCACCCAATATGAATCTAATAACTGATGCCAACGGGAACGTAGATGCGTTCGCCGTGATAATAACTATAGCTATATTGATTATCGTTTTTTTTATATCTAGGGAAATAAATCTATGGTACTGGAAAATCAATGAGTTCAGAAAAGGTCAAGATGAGCAAACTCGATTATTGAGAAAGATTGCGGGGGAGCCTGAGCCCGAATCATAATATTAATTATAGGACAATCGTAGTATAATTAACTTCGAATACGTATCTTTACAAAAGAAGGAAGCCCGACTAGAAGCCAATTTCCTATTTGGATAATAGGCGGTATCTCTAGCGGGGCTTTCCTTTGCTTCCCCCAAAAGTGCTGACAATATCGTCACTGCGCAAATCAAATTGTAGTAGTTACACTAATATACTCTATCAAGAACTGCAAATATTGCCTAATAAACATAACGCGATTCATTATAGGACAAATCCGATCACGCCATCTGGTAAATAGGTAGTCAGTAAGCGGTAATCGGTAAAAACCCCTCCGCTTGCGACCAAATTTGACCTATAATTAGTCATTATATTAAATAGGTTAAATATCTACCTTAATAAATATTAACCTAACATATCGCTGCGAACAAGCGGATATTTTATTTCATTCCTCTTCGAAATTCCCGACACTATCGTGTCTACATTTCTTCGAGTAAACGTTTACTCGCCTGTAAATAGTTTGCAACTATTTATTTGATTTTCAATAGATTACGGATTATTTGTAATAATAATTTAAAAATAGTTTGGTATCTATTTATACTTTTGTATATTTGCTTTCGGAATCAATACTCAAGCAGATGACAACTACAAGTAATTTACCGACCGGAACAATAGACCCCGCCGAGGAGCAGGAAATGAAAACCTGCCCGCATTGTTTAGGTGATGGTTGCGAAACCTGTGACGGTAACGGTAAATTAACCAAACAAGAATACGAACTTTACAAATACTTAGATTAAGGCTATGGCAAAAAGAGACGAATATAGTAGGACTTGGATTAAAGATAAGGGTATCCCTATCGTTGAGCAGTACGGGCAACAGCTAACCGTACGAGCCTTGTATTATAGGTTAGTTGCTGATTTCGGTATGACCAATTCTATTCAGCATTATAAGCGAGTAGGCGAGGCTATGGTAGAGGCTAGGTGGCAAGGATTAATACCTTTCGAATCCTTTGTAGATCACGGGCGTACGGTTGTCGGTAGCACCGAGGCGGACGTTACTAACGTTGATTCTTATATAGAATACGGCAAGGGTCAAATTTTGGGGTGGATGGATAATTTTTCCAAAAACCGATGGGAAAACCAACCTATTTATCCGGAAGTATTTATTGAAAAACAAGCCCTTCAAGGAGTATTCGAAATACCGTGTAGGCAGTTATCCGTAGCCTTGTCCGCTTGTAAAGGATATCCTTCCTTAACCTTCCTAAACGATGCCGCGAAACGATTTACCGAAATGCAAGGGCAAGGCAAGCAATGTATTATGCTTTACTTTGGTGACCACGATCCATCTGGGGACGATATACCAAGGGTAATAGGTGCTACTTTATTACGTATGGGTTGCGATATAGAAATCCAGAGAATTGCGCTAACAAAAAAACAGGCTATTACTATGAAACTTCCTCCGGCTCCCGTTAAAAGAACGGACTCTCGTACCGCTAAATGGAACGGTATAGGACAGGTCGAGCTTGACGCAATCGAGCCAAGAAAGCTACAGGATATGACTACCAAGGCTATTAATAAATTATTCGACGAGAATCTATATGGGGATCTTATGGATCAGGAAGAAATCGAGAGCGAGAAGTATGTAGCGGAATTAAAAGAATACGTAGCAAATTTATAAGCGATGACGAAAGCGATAGTAAAAATAGACCATAAGGAGTACGGCTTAGAAGCAAGTAAGGCGAAGGAAATCCAGTCCGTATTCCTGCCAATGCTCGATAAAATGGTTGAGCTAGAATCCGAATATAACGAGATCGTAAAGCTTCCTATAGGATTTGAAACTTGCGAAAAAGCCAAGGCCGTTAGATTGAAATACGTAAAGGTAAGAACGGAAACGAAGGCTATCCATAAGAAGGCCAAAGAGTTCTATTTAAAAGGCGGTAGGTTTGTTGACGGATGGAAAAACGCTCAGTTATTTGCGTCCGAAGGAATCGAGGAAACCCTTTTAGGAATAGAAAAGCATTTCGAACGCCAAGAGGAGGCGCGAAAGGAAGATTTAGCCGCCGAGCGTCTTGTTTTATTGGAGCCGTACGAAGAGGATACCGAGTTTCTAGACCTAGGCGAAATGCCCGAAAATGTCTGGGATAAATACTTTACCGGGGTCAAGGCTACTAAGAAAGAGGAGGAGGATAACGCTACCGCTTTAGCCGAAAAGGAAAGGATCGAAAAGGAAGCCGACGAGAAGAAAGTATCCCGTATGGAAACAATATCCGCTATGGGTATGGTATGGGTTGAGCTTCTAGAGCATTACGAAAAGGATGGCGCTACAATAAGCAAAGAGGCCGTATTAACTTTAGATTCAGACGAGTTTGAAATGGTTGTAGAGGCCGCTAGCAATAAGATTGCCAAGGCGAAAACTGAGGCCGACAAGATTTCTAAGGCGAAAGAGGCCGAAGATGCTAAAGAGGCGGTCAAGGCCGCTAAAATAGCAAAGGATTTAAAAGCCAAGGAGGATGCCGAAGCCGCGAAATTGGCCGAACAAAAGAAAGCCGACCTTGCCCCGGATAAGGATAAATTAAATACGTTAGCCGTAGATCTAGTAGAGATTACTTTACCGAATGTATCAACCGCCGAGGCTCAAGAAATACTAGATGGAGTAGAAGATTTATTAACCAAGGTTGCTAAATATATAACCGATAAAACAGAGGAGTTATGAGCGCGGAAAACGAAAAGATATATCAAGCAGTTGCGAGGATCGTTAATCTATTTCCTAAAGGAAAAGAGAAATATTTAAAATCGTCCCTATTTAATCGTTGCGTACAGATGTTGGCTAGAGGTATGGATTCATACGAGATTATAGATATGCTTATTGATATTACGGAAACGACAAATGCAAGCTTTGAGCATCATTTAAAATACGGTACATTCGAAATCAAAGAAGATAATCAGAAATCAAAACCATAAAACTATGAGTACGGAATTAACAGTAAAAAGTCTATTCGCAGAGGCGGATATTAAGAAGAAATTTAAGGAGATTTTAGGGAAAAAATCCGCCGCGTTTATGGCTTCGGTTATACAGATCGTTTCGCAAAACGAAGCTCTAGCCAAATGCGAACCGATGAGCGTATTCAACGCAACAGCGATGGCCGCCGTTCTAGATCTTCCGGTAAATAGTCAGCTAGGATTTGCCTATATATTGCCGTACAGAACGAAAGCGACGTTACAACTAGGATATAAGGCTTATATCCAGTTTGCTCAACGTACCGGGCAATTTAAGACAATATCCTCTACTCCGGTATACGAAGGGCAAATAGTAAAGGAAGATCCGTTAACGGGCTTCGTATTCGATTGGACGGCTAAAAAATCCGATACTATAATAGGCTTTGCCGCTTACTTTGAATTAATAAGCGGATTTCAGAAGACCTTTTATATGACCAAGGAGCAACTAGAAAAGCATGGATCGAAATATAGCAAGACCTATGATAAAGCATACGGAATGTGGAAAAAGGATTTCGAAGCGATGGCATCCAAAACCGTTCTAAAGCTATTATTATCTAAATTCGCCCCGTTAAGCGTTGAGATTGAAAAGGCGGTAATTGTAGACCAATCGGTAATAAACGACGTTGAAACGCTAGATGTTGACTACGTAGATAACGAAGAGAGTACTACTACAATAGCCGCTCCCGAAGAAAAACCCGTAATGAACCAAGATTACGAAGGGTGGGCCAAATGCCGAAAAGCGGTACTATTAGGATCTGTAACTATTGATGCCTTAAAGGTAGATTACATATTGTCCGATGCCGATGCCGAGCTATTACAAAAGCCTGATGAGGCTCCAGCCGCAGAGGTTGAGGAGGCTACGATAGTTGATCCGCAACCGGAAAAGAAAGAGCCAGCTAAAACGGTATCGGAAATGATGCCGGATACCTCAAAGGCTACGCCGATAGAGCAACCGCCAGCCGCCGAGGAGGAGGCGTTACCCGTACTAAACGAGAAGCACGAAAAGTGGGAATCGGCTCGTAACGCAATACTCGGAAAGCATACAACGATTGAATCTATTAGAACTCAATATATCGTATCGGACGAGGACGCACTTAAATTAGAAGTTCCACCAATTCCTAAATAAACCAAAATGCATAATAAAATAGTAAAAGAAGATTGCCCTTGCTTAGAAAATCCGCAACCGGATTGCAATATAGTAATGAGCGAACAACCATCTTTAAAGAAGATAGGCTTAAAATTATGTACAACGCATACCGAACAGGTGTCATATATAGAGCAAGATGAAGAGACCAGAATTTAAGATACGATGTAGCGCGATAAGCGATATAATGGCTAATCCAACGGCGGCAGAAATCACTAAAGGCCAAACGCTTAGTAAGGGGTGCAAGACCTATTTAGATAAATGGATAGGGTTATCGTTACACGAAAGCGAAAGCCAGCTTTCTTCCAAATATTTAGATAAGGGTAATATAATGGAGGATGATGCTATAGATATGCTTGCCGATTATCTCGATGCCGGAATGTTTCAGAAAAATACCGAGTCTTTTGAAAACGAATATATTACCGGAACTCCGGACGTAAAGACAACGGTATTGATTGCAGATACGAAATGTAGCTGGTCGTCAGAAACCTTCCCGCTTTTAAAAACCGAGCTACCAGACAAGGGGTACGACTGGCAGGTATTAGGTTATTTAGATATAACGGAGCGAAAAAAAGGAATGGTCGCGTATTGCTTATTGAATACGCCTATGCACTTAATTAAAAGCGCGGCAACTACCTGGTGTTACAAAAACGGATTCGAAGGGTTACAGCAACAGGTTCTTGATAAGTATATAAAGAATATGACCTACGATAATATCCCTCGAAAATTCAGAATCAAGACGTTCGAGGTTATCAAGGATCAAGCGCGTATCGAAATGATACATAACAAAGTAATTGAGTGCCAGAAATACGTAAAACAAAAATTCGCGCTACTAGATGCGCAACCAGATTTTTAATTATTAACCAATAAATCAAATCAAAATGTCAGGAGTAAACAAAGTAATCTTAATAGGTAATTTAGGAAAAGACCCGGAATCTAAGGTATTAGACTCGGGCGATATGGTAGTTAATTTTTCGATAGCAACCAACGAGAGCTGGAAGAATAAGGAAGGCGTAAAGGTCGATAAAACGACGTGGCATAACTGCGTAGCTTGGCGCAAGACCGCCGAGATTATAGAAAAGTATTGCAAGAAGGGTGACAAAATCTACGTCGAGGGCAAGATAGAAAACCGAGAATACGAAAAGGATGGGATAAAGCGATACGCAACCGATATCGTTATTAACCATTTAACTATGCTCGGTAGTAAATCCGATAGCGCACCTACGGCTACCGCTACCGAGGCTCCTGCTCCTGAGGCGGCGGCTCCGGCGGCTCCGGCTCCGGCAAAGAAGAAAGACGATTTACCGTTCTAGGTGAGCGGTGCTCACTATTCGGGAGATGGAAGCGAGTCGCGTCGAAAAGTTCGATGGCGAGCCGCTTCCGAACCGATTAGGAGAAGCAGACCCCTTCGCCCTATTATGCGGCGAGTCTGCGTTATTTGTAAGGCGGAGTTTGATACGAAGCAGGATAGAAACCATACCTGCCCAGTACGCTCTTGTAAGTCGTCTTTGTATAGAAAGACTATCCAGAGATCTAGTAAAATAAAGAATATAAAATTAAGAATACTTATCAATAGATTACATCCGAGGATTATAATAGACGGCTTAAGGCTATCTAGAATGGAAAAGAACTCATCCTTCGAATCAATGGTCGAAATGATATCAATAATAAAAGAGAATGACGAGAGAGAGAATACTTAATTTAATCCTAAACTCTTCAAAAGAAGCGGTACGGGAACTACTAGATAGAAAATTAATCATATTGAATATCAATGAGTTACAATAAAATTGCAGAAAAAGTATACAAGCTATTTATACTTTTGTATATTTGTAACGGAAATCAATATTAACACAAAGACATTTCCATTTATTTAACCAGCGGATTGATCCGCACAAAAACTAAATTATGAAAGTTATACCAGGCTTTGCAGCCTACCTATTAACGGAAACCGATATCGTAATCGTTAAAGACGGCGAATTTGAAGTTCCGGTTAAGGACAACAAGGTTACTTTAACGAACGATAAAGGAGTCGAAAAAACCGTTTCTCTTGGATTCTTAAAGGAGATGGCAGAGCCAATGGAGGATGAGGATAATACCTCGGACGCTCCGGAAGCTAAAGAGGCTCCGAAAGCCGAAGAGGAGCCGAAAGCCGAGGCAAAGCCTAAGGGAAAAAAGAAGGACGAACCTAAAAAGGCGGTCAAGACCGGAAAAAAAGATGAGGGTTTAAAGGTGGTCAAAAAGGACGAGAAGAAAAAGCCTGCGGAAAAGGCGAAGCCGGAAGCCAAAGCGAAGGTATCGGATACCAAGAAGGCGAAGGCAAAAGAGACGGCTAACAAATGGGCCGAAAAGAAAGTCAAGACTGGCGATAAGTTGAAGTTTATCCCCTTCGGTCAGAAAAAGGAAATCGAAGGTACGGTCGTAAGAACCTACTTAAGTACGAGCGCGAAGGGTAGCTGGTTCGTTATCCTTAAGAGTGGCAAAAAGAGCTACAAGAAAGTTGCTACCTCGATAATGCCTAAATAGAAATCCAATCTTAGTACCCCCTGCCCTCGATAGTTTCGGGGGTGGGGTTTTATTTCCTTATGGAAAATTTCGACTTTAATACCATTGAGGATTTCGATAATCATATATTGAAATCTATACCTAATTACGATATATTGATAGATACGATCCTATCAATGTCGATGTACTTTATAGATAAGGATACTACTATCTATGACCTCGGATGCTCTACCGGAAAACTACTAAGAGCTATTCCTTTTGATAACCTTAAAATAGGATACGATAATTCGAAGCTTCTACCTAAAACCGAAGAGATAGAGTTTAAATCCGTAGACCTTAACAAGGCTTTTAAAATAGAAAACGCCTCTATTGCCTACTCGATATTTACAATGCAATTTCTTAATATTACGAGCCGCGAATACTTCTGCTCTACCGTATACAACGGACTTAACGCCGGAGGAGCCTTTATCCTATGCGAAAAGATATATCAGGAGAACGGAAAAATTCAAGAGGTTTTATCGTTTAGCCATTACGATTATAAGTCAAAGCATTTTAAGGCCGAAGAGATAATACAAAAGGAAAGAGACTTACGATATATTATGAAACCAAGTACTCTCAACGAGAATATAAAATTACTTGAGTCGGTCGGCTTTAGTACTATTACCGTATTCTGGCAATCCTTTAATTTTGTAGGAATACTTGCAATAAAATGAAACCATTTATCTATAATCTAGATTACGTTAAGGAGCAAAGCCGTAAGGAGTTGTTTAAGGTCGTCTCAATGTTCGCCGGAGGTGGCGGATCTTCTACGGGATATAGGCTCGCCGGAGGAAAGGTTTTAGCTATAAACGAATTTATCCCAGCGGCTCAAGAGGCGTACGCTAGAAACTACCCTGATACCCATATCTTTACCGAGGATATAAGAGAGTTAGCTGGCTTCGATATACTAGAAAAAATCGGATTAGAGAAAGGCGAGTTAGATATCCTTGATGGTTCCCCACCTTGCTCGTCGTTTAGTATGGCTGGCAATAGAGAAAAAGACTGGGGTAAGGAAAAGAAATACTCCGATACTAACCAGGTAACCGATGATCTATTTTTCGAATACGCTAGGATAATAAAGGCTATCCAGCCAAAGGTTTTTATTGCCGAGAACGTCGCCGGAATTACAATGGGAGCCGCCAAGGGTTTACTAGGTTCGTCTCAGTTTTCTATGTTTGAGGAGGATGATGACTCTACGATATTCCATACCTTATCCCAAGCAGGCTATAACGTTCGCTATAAGGTTATAGGGGCGAAAGATTACGGCGTACCTCAATCGCGTCCTAGGACGATCTTTATAGGCGTAAGGAAGGATATTAAGGCGAAGATAACGTACCCGCTAGGTAGTAGAGGAGATTACGTTACTCTAGAGGATGCCTTCGAGGGCTTAGAGCATACCGAGAGCGAACTAGAAGAGTGTAATATAGATAAGTACGCTATAGGTAAAGAATTAAAAACCTTAAAGGAGGGTGAAAGCTCTTCGAAATATTTTAGCCTAGTAAAGCAACGGAAAAATCGATATTCGGATACGTTAACCCAATCCTCCGGTAATATCTCGGCGGCCTCGATAGCTCACTGGGACGATAGGAAATTTACCGTAAAGGAGGCTATAAGGATAATGGGGTTTCCTGACGATTATTACCTAGGCGAAGATTACAAATCGAAAATAGAAAGACTAGGCAGGGCGGTCGCTCCCTTAATGATGAGAGCCGTATCTACCCATATTTATAATACAATACTAAACAACAATACGACCCCCTGATAGGCACTTCTACAACGTCGCGAGCCTTGCCGCGACCTAGTATTGATTTCCACCCTTGATGGGGGTTTTTTAAACAACGAATAATATGAGTTACTTTAATATACTAGCGCAGAAATTAGCGCAGGATATCAATATCAAAAAAGAGAAGATAATTCAGGATAAGATCAAGGAATTAAAACTCGATTTCGACCCCGAGGAGGAAGCCGAAAAGCGATTTAAAAAACTATCGGTAGAACAGACTGAAGATAGCGAAACTTACTGGTTTGATAACGGAACCAAACACGGTTTAAGAATTGTTACCTTCTCAATGAAAAAGCAAACGTTAACAAGCGGTGCGTCGATGAGCGTAATCGTTGAACTCGAATATTCATAACTATGGACGGAACGGCAAATATAAGCATTAACGATTTAGACGCGCTAAGAGCGGTTAAGGCTGAGCTAGACGCGCTAAAAAACGGAGTCGAAGGATTCTCTAAATACGTAACCTCGATAAGCCAGCATAAGACTTTTGGTAAAGAAGTAGATACATTAAGGCTTCTTGTCTATAAATACAACGAAACGAAGCCGGAGCATAGATTTAATTTTAACGATACCGTAAAAAACAGACTATGAAGAGATCAATACAAATACATCTAGCTACTTGGCAATTAACGCCATTTATAGCCGAGAAGAAATACTGGTCAGCGCCGGACGTTGATCTAAATAGGGATCTAAAAATGAGGCATTTACACTTCCTTTGCTTTACGCTAATAATTGATTATACAGAGTAATGATCCGACCCTTTAGATATAATACGGTAGACCGCCTCGTTATCCGAGCTTACTGGAACGACGTAGCCGGATGGGAGTATAATTATACGATTGCCTTGTATAAGGTTAAGAGGTTGTTTCAGCGATTGTTTTATAAATGATAGTACTACGCCCATATCAAAACGACGCGATACCGTTAATGCGCGAAGCGTTATCCGAGTATCTTCGGATTATATATCGACTAGATACCGGAGGAGGGAAGACCGTTATATTTTCCGAAATGATCCGCCTAGTGATCGCTAACGGCTCTAAGGTACTAGCTATAACCGACCGCCTAGAGCTATTTGCCCAGACCTTTGACGCGATAGCCTCCGCAAGTACGATGATATCGCCGCAAGTAATACACGCCAAGTCTAAGATATTCGACCCTCGGGCACCTTGTACCGTTGCTATGGTTGAAACCCTAGCTCGTAGGATAAAGAAAGGACTTCTCGACGACTACAAGCCGGATCTAATTATTATCGACGAATGTCATAAAGGGAATTTCAATAAGATAATCGAGGCGTTCCCGACTACCCGAGTAATAGGATTTACGGCTACTCCGATATCCAAAACCTTGTATAAGTATTACGATAAGATTATTGAGAATATAACGATATCCGAATTGATCGACGGCGGCTTCCTATTGCCTTGTAGAGCCTTTCAAATGCAAGACGACTTTTCCGACGTTAAGGTTAAGGCCGGGGAGTTTGACGAAAATTCTCTATACGACCATTTCGATAAGCCTAAATTATATTCCGGCGTAGTTGACGAATATAAGAAACAATGCAACGGTAAAAAAGCTCTAGTCTTTAACGTCAATATAGAGCATGCGCATAATATGAACGACGAGTTTAACGCGGCGGGTATTAGATCCGAGGTAATGACTTCGAAAACTCCGACGAAAGTACGCAAGCAAATGTGGGCCGATTATAAGGCCGGGCGTTTTATGGTTCTCAATAATTGCGGAATCGCTACTACGGGAGTCGATATCCCGTCTATCGAAGTAATTATTATCAATCGAGCTACGCTTTCTCTCGCTCTTTGGCTTCAGATGAACGGTCGCGGGTCTAGACCGTTTGACGATATGGCACACTTTATCTGCCTTGACTTCGGGATGAATCACGATAGGCATGGCTTATGGTCAGAGACTAGGGAATGGCCTCTTGTAGCTCCAAAGAAACGTAAGAAGCAAGCCGCGCCCGTAAAACAATGCCCCGAATGCGAAGCTATACTCCACGCCTCTTGTATGCTTTGCCCCCATTGTGGTCACGTATTCGAAAAGAAAACGGAGGAGGAGCGTAACGGCGTAATGGTTGAAATATCAACGGGACTACCTAAAGGATTTAAAGGTAAGAACGTAGCCGAGATGGAACCCGAGGATATAATTAAGGTTGTAAAGCTTAAGAAAATATCTGCGCCTTTGGCTTGGCGTATCGTTCGATCTCAAGGCGAGGAGTCTATACTTGATTACGCGAAGCAAATGAAGTATCGTAACGGATGGGTAGAAAGACAAATTACAGCTATGGACGACGAAATAGCGAGAAACGAAAAAGTAAGCGTCGGAGAATATAAACTATAAAATCAAATCGAAAATGGAAACAGGAATAGATATAATTACCAAAGAACGAAAAGAGCAGCTTGGAAAACATGACAGACAAATTGCTGCCGACGTTAACCTAAATAATTCAGGCGAACTTAGGAAGGCTGCGATTGCCTTGATAACTAGTCATGGTGAGGGTGACATCAGTGAAATGCCTTTACACTGGAATGATGCAATTTGCCGACACATGATGAGTAAGTCATACAAAGACAGGCTAGGGTTGGCAGGCTCATTTATGGCTGCCGAAATAGACCGCCTAATATTCATTGAAGAACATAAATCAGAGTAGTAATAACCAATTAAAACAACCAAAATGAACGAACAAATACAAGAAGCAATCGACAAGGCCGTAAGAGAATCAAAGGAATCTCTAGCTAAGAAGCTAGGAGAAAGCGTAATACTATCGTCTAACGATATGATTAACGTTATAAACGAGTGGTCTCAAGAGTAAAAACTAGAACTATGGATATAGCAGAAATAGCGAGAGCGATATTAAAGGATAATCCTGCCGCCTCTTTAAGCGGAAGTATAGCGTTAAAATTACAAGGAGTTAGTCTAAGGCGGGAGCCGAAGGATATAGATATCTATCTTCCGTACGGAGTCAAATTAGCCGATACTTTAGGTCTAGTATTTCTAGAAGACTACCAAGATGGGTCAGGCGATGAGCCTGAATTCGATAGGATATCTTATAGGTATACCGCTAAAGACGAGAAGCTTTTCGATATAGATATATTTAACCCCTCTCAAAAAAGAGACGATATCGTATGCGAACGAGTTTATGTTGATGGTCTTAAGCTCCTGCCGAAAGAGGAGATCATTAAATTCAAGATTATGTATGCCTTTGATAGCTCTTTTAGTAAGTGGAAACATAAAGACGATATCGCACATATGATGGCTAATATTACGTAGTTTATTTTTTGTATATTTATACCCGGAGATCAATACCATGTCAATACTTTCATTTATTAACTCAAATCCTATAATATGGGTAGCGTATACTTGATCCATTTCGATAAGCCGTACAAGCACGCAAAGCATTATCTTGGCTACGTCAAGGGCGGAAGAGAAGCGGTATTCAAGAGATACGAAAGACATAAGTTAGGAATCGGATCCGTTCTTATGAAAGTAGTAACCGAAGCGGGTATAGGCTCCTCACTCTCTAGGATCTGGTATGATAAGGATCAAGCTTTCGAGAGGAAATTAAAAGCAAGAGGCAAGCTTGATATATGCCCGATCTGTATAAGTATACGTAAAGAAAAAGAGAAGAAAGATCAACGGATAATTAGGAATAGAAAACTATTCTGGGGTATTGGAATCCCTATATCCGTTTTTTTATTAATGTATTTTTTAAGTCAAGTATTATGAGCATAACGATTACAATACCTCCTTATTTAGCGTGGAATAAAACGACTAAGGAGATAGAGCCAGTACTATTGATTTGCTTTGTTAATAAGTACGTCGATGTATTACCGGAACGGAACCTAGAAGGCGGTAGTCAGGAGTCTTGGAAGTTTGAAGATATAGAGCTTTTAAGGCATACGGGATTGATAGACAAGAATAAGAAGCGAATATATGAAGGTCATATTGTCAACGTACAGGTATACCAAGTAGGCGACAGAAGCCCACATCCTAGATTCGAAAACAAAGTAGTAGAATGGATAGAAAAAGAAGGTAGATGGGATTTAATGAACGGTGTTGCAGTATTTCAACAAGGGCAATATTACGAAGCCGAAATAGTCGGTAATAAATACGAGAATCCAGAATTAATAACCAAAAAACAATTAAAAAATGGCAGTATTTAAAAGTAAAGTACACCTCGCTTGCGGAAGCGACCAGCTTAGACCTACAATGAATAACGTCTATTTCTCGGACGGATATCTATACGCTACAGACGCGCATATCGTTATTAAACAATCGCTTAAACTACACGACTTCGAGGAGGAGGAAATTAAAGCCGTAGATGGAAAGTATATCCACGTAAACGTTATGAAGGAGCTAGTAAAATACGATTACCTGAGCTTTAAAGAAGACCATATATTTGTAATAGGCGGAAACGTTAAGGCTAAATTCGATTACAATAACGACGAGGAAGGCAAGTATCCTAATATTGCGGCGGTTATACCAAACCCTAAAGACGCGGCGGCTATAGATGGGATAGTAGTAAGCTCTAAGCTTTTAAATATCCTAGGTAATTGTATGATAAAAGATATAACTAACGGCTTAAAGCTAACCTTCTACGGAGAGCATAGAGGAATCGTAGTCGCTACTCCTAATATCCCTATCGAAGATCAGTTAGGTATTATTATGCCCGTTCAGACTGGTCGGTAAGTGTCCGCCTCGATATCTATATTCACCCCCGCGTTTAAGAAAACGCCATCGACGGTCTTGACCGTTAATGATTTTCTATCGTGCGTTAAGTACGGTACTTGGGACGCTCTTATAGATCCCGTACGTACCGAGAAAGACGCGAAGAAACGGAAGGAATTAAAAAACAAAGTTCCCGCCGTAACTATATCGGGAACCTTTGCGCCGACGCGCCTAGAGGATAACCTAATAGAACACTCGGGGTATATTTGTATCGATATAGACGGCTATACCGACCGCGAAGACCTATTAACCGATCCTTATACCTACGCGCTATTCTCCTCGATTTCAAACGGCGGCCTTTGTATAATTGTTAGGATCAACGTAGAAAAGCATAAGGAGTCGTTCCGATGGCTTGAGCAATACTATTATAAATCGTACGGGATAACGATAGATCCGGCACCTCAGAATCCGGCCTCGTTACGCTTTGTATCTTCCGATCCTCATACGTTTATTAACGAGAAGTCGAGGCAATCAAGGATACTATCGAAGCCGTCAAAGAAACCCCGATCCCTTCCTACGGTATACCCTACCGATACGGTTACCGAACTAATAGCTCAGGTCGTAAACCAAGGAATTAACTTAGCTCACGAGTATCACGATTACCGTAACCTAGGCTTCGCTCTTGCGTCGGGATTTCAAGAACAAGGGCGTTCGTATTTCCACTCTCTTTGCGCTATATCCGAAAAGTATAATTCTCAGCATTGTGACCGTCAGTACTCGCTTTGCCTTAAGCGTACAAACTCCGGTATCTCGGTTGGGACGTTCTATTGGATGGTTAAAAACGCCGGGATTACTCTACCTAAGAATAAGCAATTCGAAACCGCCGTAACTATATCGGCGATGGCTAAAAAGTCAAACCGTAAAAAGGAAGGCGTAGTCGATCAGCTCGTAGAGATTAATAAGATCGATAAAGCCGACGCTATACGAATCGTAGACGAAACCTTCGCCCGAGAGGATATAGAGCTTAAGACGATAGCCGGAGATCCGGAGATGCTTATCGAATCCGGTATGGAGTGGCTTAAGGCTCATCATCATATGCGGCTAAATAGTATTACCGGAAAAGTAGAGGAGTATCCTTTAGCTACCGACGTTGATGGGCATGGCCGGGAGCTTGACGAACGTAGGACGAATACGATTTACCTACGCGCCCGCGCCGCCTTTAATACTCCGAACGTAACGAAGGATCTAATGGTATCTATGATATACTCCGACTTTACCGAAAAATATGATCCCTTTATTGAGTATATCGAAAAGAACTCCCATCGAAATACTAGCGGCAATATCGATAGGCTTATTGATTGTATAACCTCCGATACGCCTAACTATGGCCTATTTATTCGCAAGTGGTTGCTTTGTCTTCCGGCTACTATTAACGGCCATCCGGTAAGATTAGTTCTCGCCCTTTTAGGAGTTCAGTATACGGGTAAGACCGAATTTTTCCGCCGCCTACTCCCTCCGTCGCTATCCCGTTATTACGGCGAGTCTAAAATGGATGCCGGAAAAGACCCCGAACTAGTAA
>SDBT01000911.1_pt1 | contig 49565 bp, 40 predicted proteins | sample 2277101 | NCBI WGS metagenome assembly SDBT01 (sample SAMN10404973, study PRJNA504765) | marine sediment metagenome | isolation source: marine sediment core GS10_PC15, 103 cmbsf | place: Arctic Ocean: Southern Knipovich Ridge | collected 2010
ATCAGAGAGGATTGGACATTTTAGCAGAAACAGTTGTTATTAAAGTATGATAAGGACAGATAAATTATGGCTGGATTAACCCATTTAGCAGCAGGGCTTGTTTCTAAAAAAATAACCCCTAGAATATCAATCTAGATTTTAATATTTTGTGCATACCTCATTGACGTTTTATTTATAGCATTCATGTTTGCGGGAATTGAACGTCTCCCACTTCCAGACCAAGTGGCAGCAACGCCATGGTCTCATAGCCTTTTCATGGCTATTATTTGGTCAGTAATAGCAGCGCTAATCGCTTTGTATTTTTTACATGATTCTCGTACAAGTATAATCCTCGGTCTTCTTGTTTTCAGTCACTGGATTATAGACTTTATTTCACAACCTATGACCTTCGTCGTTCCAAACAGCGCTAGTCCGTTACTTCACCCCTTTGGTGGATCGCCCTCAATAGGGCTCGGTGTGTGGAGTACTGAACTGGGTGTTTTTTTGGGTGAATTCGGGTCTCTAATCATTGTTCTAGCCATTTACCTTTTAACTTGGAAAAAACTTCAAAATGAAAAAGAAATTGAAAAAAAGGACGTGTAAGGTGATAAAAATATGAGTAAGACTATTCTTGTATATGCTACTCGTTGGGGTGCAACAAAAGAGACTGCCCAGAAAATTAAAGATGTTTTAAAAGAGAAATTCAATATTACAGTGGATTTTATAAATTTAAAAGATAAAAAGAATAAACAAAATAGGAATCCTGATATTACTGGTTATAAGAATGTTATTCTTGGAGTTAGTGTAGCTAAATTTCGATGGGCAAAAGAAGGTAAAAAATTTCTAAAAAGAAACAAAAAAATTCTAGCAGGGAAGAGATTGTTTGTCTTTGTGTCATCTGGCGGGGCTGGGGAAGCCTATCAAAACAAGGACGATGTAAAGTATGAGAAACTTCAAAAAAAGTGGATTGATAGTAACCTTGAAAAATGGGGTCTTCAAATCACCTCTCGCAAGGCACTAGGGGGGCGGTATGTTGGTCAGTATAGTCACCTGGGAGATAACCGTGATTGGGATCAAATTTCTTCTTGGGCGGAGGAAATAGGTTCAATCATAAACAAAGGGGATAATTAAAGTTTTGAAAAGTGATGAAAAAATTGAATCTTTAATCCAAAAACCTATTATTCCAATTAAGTTGGGTTTTGTGTACTGCTATCTAATCAAAACAGACGAAGGTTATGTACTCATTGATACAGGACTTCGTAAAAAGCGTAAAGATCTTGAAAAAGCACTGAACAACGCAGGATGCAAACTAGGAGAACTTAAGTTGATTATCCTAACCCATCAGGATTTTGATCATACTGGTAATGCACACTTCATCCGAGAGAAATTCAAAGCACAAATTGCCATGCATAGTGAGGATGCAGAAGCTGTCGAACGTGGGGACATGTTGTGGAACAGAAAAGGCCGAAATATTATAACCCGAATTATTCTCAAAATTATATTGGTAGCGTACAGAACAGGTAAATTCGAGGAATTTAAACCTAATATCTATCTCTCAGGAGGGGATGATCTTTCATCATACAGTTTAAAAGCTACGGTGGTTCATCTTCCAGGTCATTCAAGGGGGTCGATAGGGATTTTGACCGCTAATGGTGATTTGTTTTGTGGGGACCTATTTATGAACGGCAAAAAATCATCCATGGTTGATGAAAAGGAAGAATTAAATGCTAGTATCGAAAAGCTAAACAATTTTAATATTGGTAATGTTTACCCTGGACATGGGTCACCATTTGCACTATCCGAATATTTTGAACAATTTAAAAGCTAGAAAAGAAAGTCCCGTAAAGTCATAGGGTATTGCTAGCTGCAATCCACTGCTGTACAGAGGTAATTGACTTCAAATCAAAGGGGAAAAAAAAGGAAAAAAGAAAAAATGATCGGTGTCTAGCCATCCATCATAAAAATGTATGCAAGAAGAAGTAACCACCAATAAGGCCTATTCCGATTATCACGCATATCACAATGAGGATAAGCAGTCGAAATTGATCAAAAGCGAATTTTTCAATGAAATAATCACTAATAGTTGCTTGAGAAAAAACAAAACCGAGGATAACGAACAATAGGAGGATTATGATACCATGACCCACCCAATGATGACTGATACCAATTAAACTCCCAACTGTTACTGCTATATCCTTAACACTAGGAACTAATTCTTTTCCAACAGTTATTAATCCATTTACAATCGCAATAATCGCAAGAGAAATACCAAAACCGAAATTTAATCTATCCATACTTATAGTTTCACTCATATTTTTCACCTTAACCTGGCACCATACCTAATCGCACTCCCATTGCCATAATAGCGCCCCATCCTTCTAAAGTAAGGCCACCTATCACTAGAATAGCTACTAAAACAATCATTAATTGTCGGGATTTCTTGTCTGTGACGAATGAGGTTCGAAATGCTAGTATTAGCACGTATAACGCAATAACAACTCCAAGTAAGAAGAAATGTTCCTTACTCTCAGTGAAAAAACCGTGTGCAAATTTCCAAAGGCTACCAGTAAAACCTAGGTCTGTACTACCTTTAATGATGTACTTGTCGACAGTACTATACTCATATACATAATACCATCCACCTAGAATGTAGGAAAGCCATACAAAGATGTTAATAATTACACTTGCGAGTTTAATTCGCTGAATATTACTATCTTTTGCATGAAATAGCTCAACCAATAGCCACACCGAAGCGAGGATTGCTCCTGATCCTGTTGTGGCATGCATTAACATTATTATTTCATTTGCCATGATTATCAACTTGTTTTCTATTCAAAACATGGTTCAAATTACACTCGAAATAGTGTTTTTAAGATTTATTCTATATTTTCATTATTTTATATTTATTATATCAAAAAGTTAAAAAACTATATAAAAGCTCATCAATCAATAGAATTACATTTGAATGAAGGGTGCTGAAATAATGTGATTTCTTGAATTATAACATATCCCTATTTCCTTATTTTTGCATTTATTATATCAAAAAGTTGAAAAATCACAATAATTTTTTGCATTCATCAAGTAAAATTCTACTTAAAAGCCAATAAATTTAACTAACTTCTTAATTTTGAGGATAATTCAGTGTCAATAACTTTAAACCCGAGCCAAGAAAAGATTTTAGAGTTTCTTCTAATTTCTCCTTCAAATGAAAATGAGTATTCTGGTAAAACAATTATTGAAATCGCTGGTGCAGTTGATTTGAGTACTAACGCCGTACGTAATTATCTATTTGAATTAGAAAAAGATAACTATATTGTTTCTCGTACCCAGAAACGAGATGTAGGCCGACCAGTTGTTCTTTATTCAATTCATAGTAAAGCTTTGGAACTTTTTCCTAAAGCTTACGCAGAATTTGCCGTGTCCTTGATTAGCGAATTAAAGAAAGAGCTAGGTGATTCACGAACACAAAAAATTCTATCTGAGGTAGGAAAAACGATTGGTAAAGAGATAAAAATCACTAGTTCTGATCAAACTGACCAGCTGCCTCTCGAACAACGGATAATAACCCTCGTTAAAATTTTTGAAGATTATGGAAAGTTTCCAACTGTTAATGAAGACGGAGAGTATTATTACATCAGAAATAGTAATTGCTTACTTTTTAGCATTGTAAAGGAACATTCCATTGTGTGTGAAGTCGATCATCATATAGTAAAAACCTTACTTGATAAACAACCAGAAAAGCTGCAATGTTTGAAGAACGGTGATTCGTATTGCCAATATCGAATCAAAAAAGAATGAAAGCAATTTTTTTCGTATATTCTTTCTTGATTAAGAAACTATAGCAATATAATCTCTGTTACTAAGCAGTGGTTCCCATATTTTTTCCTGTTTAAAGCATCAAATGAATATGTTCTTCCTTTCGCTAAACCTTGAAATATTCGGCTTCAGGGTGATGGAAGACAATTGATGAAATAGATGCCTCTGGATCCATCATAAATCCATCCGTTAATTCTACACCTACCTCTTGAGGGTTTAGAAGTTTCCAAATGATCTTTTGATCTTCTAGATTTGGACAAGCTGGGTAACCAAAGCTGTATCTTTTACCTTGATTGCCTTCTATTCTCCATTTCGTTCTTATTTGTCTATGTAACATTTCAGCTAAAGCTTCTACTGATGCTAATGCTAATGCTTGTAAAATAACAGAAGATTTATACTTTCCTTCTTTCTTTAGCCCCAATGCATACTTTTCAACTTCTTCCCCACATGTAGCGACAAACAACGCTATTGTATCACCATCAGGATGAACGTAATCACATAAACTAAGAAATTTCCTCTTTTTTTGCCGTAGAAAATCCAGTTTTCCAATATAGGAAGATTTCTTTGAGTTGCTGTTTTCAAGAAGATATAGAGTATCATTTTGTTTTTCGCAATAAAAAAATTGGAAAATTGTCTTTGGTGCCATTAAATTTGTTTTTACGTTTTTAACCATTGATTTCACTCCCTCTACATCATTGTATAGCTGAATAGCTTTTGCGTTTTTATTTTCAAGTGATTTATCAAAATTTCCTCTAAACCCAAGAAGTTTATTGTACAATAAATGGGAATCAACCCATTTCCAGATAGTATCAAATAAATAGTCTGAATTGATATGACGGACAAAATCCTGCGGTTCAGGGACAGTGGAAAGAATTTTTACATTTGATGACTTCATGAATATCCCTAAGAAATGATAATAAGGTCAATTATGCTTTTTAAAAATCTCATTTACTATTTTGAGACCTGACATTACATCCTTAGCATAATAAACCTTATGACTATATACATTCTGAATTTTATTTTCAACAAATTTACGTGTTAAAGCAGCACCTCCGCAGATGATTGGTACTGCTATATTTTCCTGTTCGAGATCTTCTGCTACAAGTACCATTTGTTCAGCACTTTTTACTAGCAGACCACTAAGACCAATAATATCTGGGTTATGAGTTTTAATAGCATTTAGTAGCGTTTGGTTACTGACTTTCGTTCCTAAATCAATTATTTCATATCCATTACTAGAAAATATTATACTAACTAAGTTTTTACCTATGTCATGAACATCTCCTTTAACGGTAGCCAATAGAACTTTTTTCCTCTTAATAGCTTTTGAGGTTTGAATTAAAGGTTCTAAATATGTAATGGCGATTTTCATTACTTCAGCACTCTGTAAGACTTCTGTGATGATTAATTTCCCTTCTCCAAAAAGGATACCCACTTCATCCATCGCTCGCATGAGATGTTTCTCAATAATATCTAGAGGATCATATTTAGTTAATAGGTCCTTTAGATATTTTTCTAAATTTGAGCTAATTCCTAACACAATTGCGTCGTAGACTGCTTCTTCCGAGTTTTTATACACTTTGACTAAAGGAATATGATTCTTTTCTGTACCAGCTTTTTCTCTAAAGTATTCAGCAAAGATCATTACTGCATTTTCAGTTTTTTCAAAAATTACATTATTAGCTAACAGTATTTCTTCTTCGCTCAGAGAATTATATCTTCGTAGAGTTGTTGGATTTACGATGGCTAGATCTAATCCTGCTTGAACCGTATGGTAGAAAAAAACTGCATTCAAAACTTCACGGCTTGCGGGAGGTAACCCAAATGACACATTACTTATACCTAATATCGTTGTGATATTGGGGAAAAGCTTTTTCACCTCACGAACCGCTTCAATTGTAGCTTTGGCACTCCCAGAATATTTTTTTCCTGTATCAACAGTTAGGACAAGCATATCAAATATTAAATCTTCTGGGGAGACCTGATATTTTTCTACGAGTATTTGATAAAGACGTTTTGATATTTCTATTTTTCTTGCATATGTTGTTGCCATGCCATCCTCATCAATTGCACCCACTACTGCAGCTGAGCCATATTTTTTCATAAGATTAACTATTTTTTCTATCTTATCTAGACCACCTTCTAGATTAATAGAATTAATGATCGCTTTGCCTTGACTGTGTTTCAATGCTTCCTCTATTGCCATTGGATTTGTTGAATCGATCATTAGAGGAACTTTCACAGCTCTCGACAGCTTGGAATAAAAGTCTCGAATGGCATCAATCTCGTCATACGCGTTATCCGATAAAGAGATATCGATTATTTGGGCGCCATTAATGATTTGTTGTTTTGCTATACTGATTGCTTCATCCCATTTTTGATTTCTAATTAATTCTTTAAACTTTCGACTTCCCTGAACGTTTGTTCTTTCCCCTACTAATATTGGTCTAATTTTTTCATCTGGAGTTACTAAGAATGTTCCAGAGACAGCAAATTTACGCTGAATGTTTGAGAAAGATTTCTTTCTCGGTTCCTTTTTTACACTCAATTCTTTAATTTTTTTTATATGTTCAATAGAGGTACCACAGCACCCACCAACGATATTCAACCATTTATTGTCTAGATATGACTCAATATGGTTACAAAATTCTTTGGGTGTTTCATCATATTCCCCGTTCTCATTTGGTAATCCAGCATTAGGGTAAATGAATATAGGTAAGTCACTTATTTGATCCAAAGCTTTTATGTGTTTTTTCATTTCTTTAGGCCCAAGAGCACAATTCATTCCGATTGCAAAAGGATTTAAGTGACGAACTGAATGATAAAATGCTTCAATATCTTGCCCAGCGAGCATTGTTCCACTTTCCAGTATGCTTACGGATAGGAAGACAGGAATTTTTTTCTTTAATTCAGCTTGAGCTCTTTCAGCTGCAGCAAAAGCAGCTTTAAGGTTAAGAGTATCTTGACTTGTTTCGATAAATAATAGATCGCATCCACCCTCAATCAAGCCAAGAATTTGTTGATAATAGTTGTTTTCCATTTTATCATAAGAAATGTTACCAGTTACCACAATAGATTTTATGGTTGGACCAACTGACCCTGCAACAAATCTATTTGAATATTTTTTCGCTGCTTTTTTTGCTATATTAGCTGCTTGGTAGTTAATTTCTCTTGTTTTATCTGCTAAACCATAATCAGCTAAATCAATTGGATTTGCACCAAGAGTGTTAGTTTCAATGATATCTGCATCTGCTTCTAAATAAGATAAATGAATTTCCTCAATAATATCTGGGCGAGTCATTACAAGATATTCATTACAGCCCTCGTATTGTTTACCACCAAAATCAACTACTGAAAGAGAATATTTATCGATCATAGTGCCCATTGCTCCATCGATAACAACAACTCTTTCATTGAGTATATTCCTCAATCTGGATTCGATGTCACTCATAAAGATAACTTATGAAAAGATGAATAAAACTATTGCTACTACCTTTCGCTAAGTTGAATGAGAGCTTTAAGGCCATATTTTTCAAATAAATTTCCTTTAACGAATCCTAAGTGATTTCCATGACGAAACCTAATCAGATGTATAAGATACCAGATATATTCAAGAAAAAAAGCAAAACATTATCATTCGAGTTCTTTCCTCCCAAGAAAGATTCTCAGCTAGACCATTTCTTTCATGTTGTCGGAGAATTAGTAAAACTCGAACCTGATTTTATCTCAGTGACATATGGGGCAGGTGGAAGTACTCGGGATCAAACCATGGAAATTAGCACAAAGCTTCAAGATCATTTTGATCTTCCGATTATACATCACCTGACTTGTATTGGCCAATCAAAACAAGAAATGAATCAAATTTTAGATTTGATGAAAGAAAATGGGATAACAAATGTGTTTGCACTTCGTGGTGATCCCCCTCGTGAAGTACAAGGATGGAAAAAACACCCAAATGGATTTACATATGCTTATGAACTCTGTGAATTAGTAACAACAACCTATAAAGGTGATTTTTCTTGTGGTGTTGCAGGTTTCCCAGAAGGGCACCCTGATACTCCTAATAAGGAACTTGATGCACAATATTTGAAGAATAAGATTGATCATGGTGCTGAGTACGTTATTACTCAATTATTCTACGAAAATAGCTATTATTTTGACTACTTAACCCGCCTTAGGAAAATAGGTGTACAAAAAAGGATAATACCAGGGATTTTACCAATATTAAATTATAAAAATATAAAAAAATTCTGTGAATTTTGTGGTTCATCTATTCCCCAGAGAATTCACAAAGAATTCATTCCGATAGAAGAAAACCAAGAAGCGATGAAATCTAAGGGTATCGAACTGGCTATAGAACAGTGTAATGAACTTCTTGAGCACAATACTTCCGGTATTCATCTTTACACGTTAAACAAATTGGAACCAATAAGAGATATCGTCAAAAACATCAAAGATCACTTTTGAGGAAAAGATAACAAGAATCAGAGTGAGAGGATCTATCTTGTATGCGGAACGATTGAAAAAATGTTCAAAGGTATCAAGTTGGAGTTGAAGATCTTTACCAAATTTGACCAACTTCTCATTTATTTTGGAAACTCTGTGAAGATAGTTAATTAAAATGAATTTTCATTGTAAAATGATACCATTATTTTGAATAACTTATCATTCATTTTAGAAACTCATACTCACAATCTTAAGGTATTGGTTTAAATTCTCGTAAAACAATTCCTCCGATCTAATCATGTACCTAATCATCTGTGATAACTTTAATTCTAATGAATTACCAAAAAAAAGAGAAGATATTTGGTTATAGAATATCTTCTATTTTTATTCCTACTAAACATATGGATAATTGGTATTAATGCTAGAAATTACATACCAAGAGCTTTCTTAACTCCTTCTTGATATGCAGGATCTACTTTGTTAAAGTGTTCTAATTGCCTTTTAATTATGTGTTCAGGGACTCCAGCCATTGATGAAGCAATATTACTGAATAACCTAGATTTTTGTTTATCATTAAAAAGATTGAAAAGTGCTTTAGGTTGGTTATAATCATCATTACCCTCACGATGATTATAGCGATCAGCGTCCCCAGAGATCTTAAGTGGAGGTTCTGAGAATTTAGAGTCCTCTTTTGGACCTTCGAAGGAATTAGGTTCATAGTAAGCATCCGGATTCTCTTTAAAATTATCGAAAAATCTCATTTGACCATCTTTATGATAATGTGCAACTCCACTTTTAGGTCTATTCACAGGTAAGGATTCATAATGAGTACCAAGGCGATATCTGTGGGCATCGGCATAAGAAAAAATTCTAGCTTGTAACATTTTATCAGGGGAGAAGCTTATTCCAGGTACAATATTTGAAGGGGAGAATGCTGCCTGTTCAATATCTGTGAAATAATTATCTGGATTCCTGTTTAGTTCCATCACGCCAACTTCTATCAAAGGATACTCACTATGGGGCCAAACTTTTGTTAGATCAAAAGGATTGTAGGACGTTTTTGATGCATCTTCCTCTGTCATCACTTGTACATACAAAGTCCATTTTGGGAATTTACCTTTCGCTATGGTTCCAAAAAGTTCTTCCTGATAAGACTCTCTTGTCTTTCCTATTACATTTGCAGCTTCCCCGTTAGTATAAAATTTATGACCCTGTTGAGTTTTAAAGTGAAATTTCACCCAAAAACGCTCATTGTTTGCATTAATGAAGCTATAAGTGTGTGAACCATAACCATTCATATACATGGGAGCTACAGGAATACCTCTATCAGACATAAGTATAGTCACTTGATGTAAACTTTCTGGTGAAAGACTCCAAAAATCCCAAGCTGCTGTATTAGACCTGAGATTAGTTTTGGGGTGTCTTTTCTGAGTATGGATGAAATCTGGAAACTTTGAGGGATCACGTATAAAAAAAACCGGTGTGTTGTTACCGACCATATCCCAATTTCCCTCGTCAGTGTAAAATTTAAGGGCATATCCACGAACATCTCTTTCAGCATCAGCAGCCCCTTTTTCTCCAGCTACAGTAGAAAATCGTGCAAGCATATCAGTTTTTTTTCCAATTTCACTGAAAATATTTGCTTTTGTATACTTCGTAATATCATGAGTGATCGTTAAGGTACCAAAGGCGCCCCAACCTTTAGCATGGACTACCCGTTCAGGAATTCTTTCTCTATTTTGGTGAGCGAGTTTTTCAATTAAATGATAATCTTGTAACAGAACAGGACCTCTAGGGCCAGCAGTTAGAGAATTTTGATTATCTGCTACTGGATTTCCCGCTGTTGTAGTTAATCTTCTATTCTTTTTAGTATTCATCCTAATTAACCTCCTTAGTTCATCGAACAATAATAAAATGGTTGTGTCAAAGTTCGACAAATTTACATAAACTAAATTAATTATATAAAATCTACTAATTTATTTTCGAACCACTATTATTAAAACTGTGTAAAATTGTGATTATGACTGAAAGACCGCTACCTATCTGTGGCTAGTTATTAATTATCTCCATAAGGTTCATTAAACGATATGAGCTAGCTTTTGAAAAATTGAAAATATATTTTACTAAGGTTGAACCTAGCACTATTTTGCTTATTTTCATTCTTTGTTTTTCCGTAGAAGACAAAGAGGGTTTTTCGTTCCAATTCTAAAGTACTCCCCAATCTCCTTTCGCTTCCTTATTCCTTGAAATTAATTGATTCAGAATTGATACAATAGCGTAAACCGCCTGCTTCACGAGGTCCATCGTTAAATACATGACCTTGGTGGCCTCCACATTGCTTGCACAGAACTTCTTCACGTTTCATTCCGTGACTGGTATCTGATTTAGTTTCAAGACTCCCTTTAACTGGTTTGGAAAAACTTGGCCACCCGCAATTCGATTCAAATTTATCCTCTGACTCAAATAGTATAGCTCCGCATCCAGCACATTTATACTGACCTTTTTTAAAATGATTCCAGTATTTCCCCGTAAAAGCTCTTTCAGTTCCTTTTTCTCGCAAGATGTGGAACTTCTTTTTAGTTAAAACTAGCTTCCATTCTTCTTCAGATTTTTCTTTGTATTTATTCATTATTGTCCAAGAGTACTATTATCTATCGAAATTTAAATTCTTTGTTTAGTTTCTCGTAAGAATTAGTATTGGCTAGTCTACTTGCCGCTGAAAATGTTCACTCAATTTCCAGAAAGGAGGGACTAATCCCAAATCTGAAAAAATATCATAGAAGCAAAACATCCCCCATTGATCTATAACTTTCCCTTCTGATGAAATATATAATATACTAACTCCCTCAAATTCTATTTTTTTGTTTGTTGGTTCGAATCCCCATGCGTTACCCAAGTGAGTCCCTTTACCGACATAACGAATCAAGAGTTTCTCGTTATCGGTCACCATATCTTTTATCTCGTACACAAGATCAGGAAAAACCGATCTAAAATACTTTATTTCATGTTTGAGTAGATCATGCCCTTTCATATCCATTTGTACAAATTCTGGTTTATAATTTTCATCGATAATTTCTTCAGTAATGTTATAATCAGGTTTACTCCACATTTCTAGAAACCATTTGCTTCCAATTGCCTTATTTCTCTCGTACACTACCATTTCACCTATATTAAAAACTGATTATACCTTTGGATTATTTTAGATTTAAATTGAGATATGAATCGATCATAACAAGCATTTTTATTAACCTTTAATTTGATGCAATTCATTATTCAAAGTCAAGCAAATTAACTAACCTTGTTCAATAAAGCTTAGGTGTTAAAGATATGGCCGAAGAATGTATATTCTGCGAAATTAGAGACAATGAAAAACCCTCGGTAAAAATATTCGAAGATGAAAAGACTATAGCAATTTTAGATATCTTTCCAGTAGCTCGAGGACATATTTTAATTATCCCAAAAGTACATTCAGATAATTTATATGATATTACGGATGAAGATGTTGCTGCAATCGGAATTACTGTTGCTAGAATGACTAAAACTGTAAAGAAGGTTCTTAAATGCGATGGTGTCAATGTTTACCAGGGTAATGAAGCTGCTGCTATGCAAGAAATAATGCATACACATTTCCATGTTATTCCAAGATTTTTTTCAGACAATATTATTTTTGGTGCTCCAAGAGAAGCTCTTGTCAGAGATGAAGAATTGATTAATGAGCTCCGCACAGCAGTTAGAACGAGCTAAAATTTGCTCAAACATTGACTCTAATTTAACCTAAAGGAACATTAATCTTTACAGATAATTGATTTTAACTGATCTATACCTATATTCGCTCCACATAGAATTAAAACAACATTTTTTTCTTTAAATCTTTCTTTTTCTTTTAAGAATGACGCAATTGTTACTCCTGCAGCGCCCTCAATGATCATATGATGCGAATCAATAATGAATTTGATTGCAGCTGCAATTTCCTTCTCACTAACAATGATAAAATCATCAATAAGCTTTTTACAGAGATCGAAAGTTATTGCATTTGGTTCAATACCACCTGCAGTACCATCTGAAAGAGTCGGTTTACTTTCCATTTTAATTATTTTTCCTGCCTTCACTGATTTATACATTACTGGAGAGTTTTTTGGTAAGCATCCAATGATCTGAATATCATTACTTTTACTTTTCAGATATCCTGCGATTCCTGAAATTAATCCACCGCCACCAACTGATGCTAAAACCACATCAATCTGTCCTATTTGGCGATAGATTTCGGAACCTATGGTACCCTGCCCTCCAATTATATCAATATCATTGTATGGGGATATAAATTCTTTCTTTTCTTTATCAGCAATCATTCTGGCATGTACTTCTGTTTGTTCACAATCATTCCCATAAAATAGTATTTTTGACTTATATTTGTGTAGAGCATCAAGTTTTACCTTTGACGTGTTTTTTGGAAGGTAAATTGATCCCTTTCCTCCTGTAATGCTTAATGCATGTGCTACTGCCAAACCATGATTTCCTGTTGAAGATGTAATTACTTCTTTATTCTTAGGTAGAGTCAAGATTTTATTCAAGGCTCCTCGAATCTTGAATGATCCTGTTAATTGTTGGTTCTCTAGTTTCAAATAAACATTACATTTTCCTACTTCACTTAGGAGAGGAGAATATTCAATCGGAGTTTCTCTAATAATATGTCGAATCTTTTTTTCTGCTTCCTCCACTAATGCAGCAATATCCACCGTATCAATATTCATGATTACCAGCTAAAATTATTTTCTATATATTAATGTTGAAATTTTCTGTTTAAGAATGATATTAAAAAATTCAAAATGAGTTTGTGTATTCGAATACTAAAAAACTAAAAGCATTTAAAGTATTGATTTGTTTATTTCTAGATAAAATAGCAATATAATCGTTGGCGGGAATATTATGTCAGAACCGAGTGATACAATACCAGATGAAACAAAAAGACGAAAACGAGACTTGATAAAGGTAAGAATTCTAGCTATTGGAGTTATAATTGTAGTAATCGCGTTTCTACTTTTTCAATTCTTTATGCAACTTCGATACCCCCCTCAAGTAAAACTTCCAGAAGATTTGCAACCCGATTGGACACAAGATCAAAATTTGATTGACACAATGGCTTTTGTAGGTGATATTGGAATTAGTTTTACCTGGATTGTGTTTTTAATCGGAATGGGTTGTGTAATTTACGGTTTTGTTAATCGTGTATTAGATAAACGTATTCCAAGACAACGATTCGAGGAAACTCTTGTTGAAAGCTTTTTTGTTGCATTAGGTAAGGATAAAAATTTCGCTCTAGTAGCTATATGCACTATTATCTTTAGTATCATGTGGATCTTTAATATATTAACTTATCCTCCCTCTGGTCCCCTTTATTTTTTAAGAGAGCCATTCTTACAGATTTATTTTCCAGATATTTCTTCTGAAGTTCTCCCATCTCTTTCTACATATGGCGCTTTTGCTGTTATTCAAGATACATTTATTCTCATTATCTTCATTTATATTATTTATGTACGTTTGAGACCAGGAAAGCAATTTGGTGAGGATTTTGTAAATTTTGCCCTTGATCGAACATTATTCTTAATTGTATTAATGATTACTTCTTTATTTCATGCAATAGGCCATCTTCCGTTTGAACTATATGGTAGAGGACAGTGGGGTTCTGGTTTTAGTACGATTGAAGCCTGGATTGCTTTTGATAAAATTGCTCATGGTCTGACCGCAATGGCAATAACGATGCTGTTAGTAGCAATAGTAACCAATCAATTTAGTAAATATGGTGCAGAATCTAATGCTTCTACACTCTTTGCATTAGCGGTAGCGATTGCATTTATGATTTCTATTGGATTAGTATGGGAAATTTATGAATGGATTACAAATTTGTTACTAAATCTTGGTCATTTCGAAGATGAGATTTTAGATGCTCCCAAAGATCTTGTCTGGGATGCCATTGGGGCTGTTATCGGGGCGATTTTGGCGTTTGTTGACATGAGGAAGAGCGATGTAACTGTCGAAAATCCTAAATTATCATAAAAATTCAGTTGGATTCAAGAGCAAAAAAGGAATTATAGGAATTGTATATAGTTTTTCGGGGATTCAAACAGATCATTACCAATATCACAAAAGATAGAATTTTAATGCTCTCTTTTATTATAGTATCAATTTTAACTATCACTAATTTAGTAAATAAACTATTTTTTGGAATAGAACCAGTTCAATACACGTTCTTCTCTTATGATAAGATTTTACATTTGCTTACATCAATACTTATAGTTCGTGTACTCTATTGGATATACAAACATAAATATGAAGATCAATTGGAAACTTCTGAAGAAACAGATGACTATTCTTCGAATTTGCAGAAAAAGATAATTATCCAGGCTTCTTTACTAGCTTTAGTGCTTTATGCACTTATTTGGGAACCATTTGAATTTATTACATTTATTATTCAAGATTCTAGTAAAGAACAGTTATCTCAGGAATTCTTTGATATTCCTCTTGATTGGATTTATGATATTGCAGGGATTTTTACGAGTTATGTCCTAGGATATGATTAATTTATTCAGAATCTTTAAATCGTATTAACTCCGTATTACACAGCTCTCATTATTTTATAAACCTCTTGTGGATCATCTGGTAATGTAATTCTAAACCGACTTTAATAATATTGCCTGATACGTGTTATCATGGTATTATAATTCTGAACCGACTTTAATTGTGAAGGTCAATCGTTCACAAAGAAAATGTAATATCATTGAATACATGAAATATAAAAATGGGGTTATTTCAATACGATACTAAACTTCTAATTCTTCTACATTTCCTAGGGATTCTTTTTGCTAATTTATTATATCACCAATTGGGCTAGATGTTGTTAACGTAAGAGTAGTAATTTTTTGGGGATAATTTATGATTTTCAATCTAGTGTTTTTTTTCGCAATATTCAACTCTGAACCTCTATCGGTAAAATAATTGTGATAGTTGTCCCCATATCCTCGCCCTCACTATGTGCGTTTATACTACCTCCATGCGCATTAATCCTCTCACGCGCGAGATGAAGACCTATCCCTGTTCCACTGACCTTATATTTTGTAGGTATTAATTTGCAGTTCATTTCTTTTCAGAGAACTAGGATTCGTTCATATGATCAATCTCTAAACTAATCTAATAATTTCGCGCTACGAGTGGTTTCATCATACTGAATAATTCCCAGATCTCTAAAATGTTGAATCACCTGAAGAACCGAATAAGTGGCAATTCCAGTTCTTGTAGATAAATCATCAAGAGTTACTTGATGCAGATTAAGCAGCTGGTTTAGAATACGACCTGATTCACTTTCATCAAGAAAAGTTTTTATGGCCTTAGTTGCACCAATGATTTTCTTTTTATCTTCAGTCATTGTAGCAAGCTGAGTTTGTAGTTGTTCAACTTCATAATCTTTAATATCATAATGTTCTTTCAAATTTTTGTAATTGGTTTCTAAGGCCTCTGCTTTCGATTTATTGGTAGCAGATTGATCAGCGTATTGAATTTTTTTCTTAATTTCCGCTTCAAGTTCTCCTAAATGAGTTTTATATCTATTTAAGTCTCGTTCTTTCCTGGCTATCTCATCTTGTAATGAACTAATCTTAATTTTGTTTAGATTTTCTCTTTCAACAGCAAGCCGTTCTTTTTCTTTGAGCTGTTCAACTAATTCAGAGTATTTCGGAGACATAATCTCCTCTTTTTCAACCGAAATTGCTCTAGATTGTCGGAATTCCTCAAGGGTTTTGACATATTGAGTCCGAAATGTTTCCATCTGTTCATTAACAGCAAAAGACCAGTTACTCGAATTTATATTTAATTGCTTAAATTTTGAACTTAAGTCTAGTAGTTTATTGTTTGTTTCTAGCCCTAGAACATCTAGATTTTTACTTAATTCATCCAATTGGTGTTTAAAGTCTTTAGTAACACCAGTTCGAATGTCAACACTTCTGTTCTCGAGAATGTGGGATAATTCACTTAGGCGTGAAGCAGTGCTTTCTAGTTGATCCTCAATAGCTGCCATTCTCTCTTCAATATTGCTATCAACGGCATCTACGCTTTTCTTATAAGGTAAAACTGTTTTGTCTTTCATTAAAACGGTTCGTTCAGCATATTCTTTTGTGGTTTTTCTTTGTGTGATTACTCCGTCTTCCATAAAGATTTGACGTTCAGCATAATCAGCTATGGTTTTCTCATGTGTAATTACTATGATTGTTGTTTTTGTTTCTTCATGGAATTTTTTCAATAACTCCATTACCTGGATTCCAGTTATTGAATCAAGATCCCCTGTCGGTTCATCAGCGAATATTACCGCTGGTTGGTTTGTAAGAGCTCGTGCAATCGCAACTCGTTGCATTTGTCCACCGCTTAATTGAGCTGGAAATTGTTTTGCTTGCCGATTTATCCCTACTCCTACTAAGAGATTTTCAATTCGAGATTTTATGTCTCTACTTAAACTTCCAACTAGATTAGCTGGGAGAGAGACGTTTTCTCGAGTATCGAAATGAGGTAACAACGCATAGCTCTGAAATATGAACCCCATATCATGTAATCGCGCTTCTGCTTTTTCTGAATCTTTCATTTCGTGAAGATTTCTACCGCGAAAATAGACTGTACCATGATCAGGTTTGTCTAAACTAGCCATACAATTTAACAATGTTGTTTTACCTGCACCTGAACTTCCTACAATTGCTACAAATTCACCAGCTTTAATATCAAGATTTACACCTCTTATGGCGTAAACGGTTGTACGACCGAGATTATAATTCTTATATAATCCTCTTGCTGCGAGAATTACATCATCATCAATTGTACTAATCTCTGCAGCATCAGAACTGCTTTTTAGTTGGACATTAAAGCTGAAATAAGGCACATCTGAACCAAAATAATCGGACCAAAGTTTAAGTAGTTCAGCTTCAATGAAAAGGTCAATACTAATTTCAGCTAATGGTTTTAAGGCGTCCTTAAAGATTTGTGGAGAATTAGTGGTAGTTATGCCATTAACGCCATCATCGAGATAATCACGAAGGCATAGTTGACAACGCTGGATTTTTTGACTTACTTCGTGAAGTTTATCCTTTCCTCTACTAATATTTTCACAAATTCTAGCAATTTCTAAATTAAAATCGGAAAAATCGCTTTTAAAATTATATTGAGTTAAGAGCATAGAGGGAATGTCAAATAAATTAAAGATACGAAGCACTAGTTCTTCGATTTCTTGTAAGGCACTTAATTTTGCCACTAGAATACGAAGAAAGAGTTCAAATTTTAATTGAAGCTTCTCATTGTTAATTTTAAAATGTTTATTTTCAATTTCCTGTTCTAGTTTTTCTAGAACAAAATTCATTTCATCTAATCGAACCAAAGTTGATTTTAAAAATGTTTCAAAGAAATTCACAATTAATAGCTTATCTACTAAGCTTCCTACATCAATTGGTGTATCTGTAGTTTTACCAGAGAATATCGGAAAGTCAAAGGCAGATAGATTAAAACGATATTCTTGTTTCTCGTCAATGTCCCATAATGTAATTAGACTCTTTGTACTAATTTGACAGAAAATTCTTGGCAAATCAGAATTCATTCTATTTAATTGGGTTTCTAATTTCTTCGGAAGAGCTGAATCAATCTCCCGAATAAAATCTTTAACTATTTGTGCAGTCTCATGTAATTCTTGATTTTTTTTCATATAATTTCTAAATCGTGATTCATTCTTATTGTAATACTTTGTGAACCGTTTCGGAATATTACCTTTCTCGATTTTTTCAATAAGCTGTGAATCAAATTCGCCAGTTCCATTTTTCTGACCAGAAGCTAAGAGAAATGTATTCAATTCTTGACTAGCTACCGCATCTTTTCCAATTTTCAGGTATTTTTTCAAATCGGAAGTGATTTTTTCTTGTAAGTTGCTGTTAATTGATCGTAAAGGTTTATCAATCAATGCTCCAGTGTATACTTTAACCATTTTTATTCCTCCGTAAACGGTCCATATTCAACATTAGAAATTTTTCCATCGGTCATATGGACTATATAATCACATTTTTCTGCAATCCATCTATTATGGGTAACTAGAACGAAAGTTTGCTTATTCATGGCATTAATCCGTCGAAATAGTGTCATTATTACCGCACTTGTTGTACTATCTAGATCCCCTGTTGGTTCATCACCTAGAATAATAGCTGGTTGGTTTATCAAAGCACGAGCAATTGCTACTCTTTGTTGTTGCCCTCCTGATAGTTCTAAAGGATAATGGTATAATCTATCTCCCATACCAAGGTCTCGTAAAAGCATCTTGGCTTGTTCTCTTGCAATACCAGAGGTTAATCCTTTTAAAAGTAATGGAGTTTCCACGTTCTCCACAGCTGATAAGAATGGGAATAAATTGAAGAGTTGGAATATAAAACCAATATTATCTCTTCTAAAAGCAGTCATTTTACTATCAGACAGTTTTCCTGTATCAATATTACTGATAATAATTTTTCCACCTGAACTAACATCTAGATGTCCAATCATATTAAGGAGAGTCGTTTTTCCACATCCTGAGGCCCCCATTATAGCCATCATAGCTCCTGTCTTCACTTCAAGGTCGATTCCACGGAGTGCATGGACTTCATTCGATTTCCCCTCATTATAGCGTTTATGCAATCCTGTGATCTGAAGAATGGGTTGAGGATCTTCTTCCGTTAAATTTTGTTTTTTAACTTGTGTTTCTGTCATAATATAATCTCCTCTATCCAACGTATCTCAAAGCCTCTGCTGGAGGGATTCTTGAGGCAACAAATCCAGGTATTGCCCCAGCGAGTAAGCCAATAAACGTGATCAAAGACAAATATGCGCCTAATGTGCCCCAAGGGATAACCACAGGGACTTCTAACATGTTAGCAAATCCTACATTAATTAAAAGGCCATTAATAATCCCAATAAATAATCCAATAAATCCTAATACTAAGAGTTCTAAGAGAGCTGCTAACATGACCTGAAACCGAGGAAATCCTATAGCACGCATCATACCAATTTCTCGTTTTCTTTCAGAAACATTTCTAACACTAATCACCGCCATTCCTACAGCACCAATAATTAATCCGAAATTGACATAAATAGAAAGGAACGATGTCATTTGTACGGTCATTTCTAAGCTTTCTTCCACTTCAGAATATAAAGCAACTGATGTTGCGACTAAAAAGTCATCACCAGCGATTTCTCGGTATCCAGAACCTTCTGTATTAGTAAATTCTTCGATTTCTCTTGCTAAAACCTCAATTTTTGGATCGTCAAAAGCATGCTCTGTTTTTATGAGAAAAGAATCAAATTGATCAGGTTTTCTTGAAGAAGAAGAAATTTCACCTGCTTCTCCGAAGAAGTTGGTATATTTCGAAAAACGTTCAGGAATGTATATTTTTCCTAAAAAGCTGGAACCACCATCATCACCTCCAAATCCTCCACTAGTAATTCCACCCCCGGAGAGGGCGAATCCTACTGATCGTTGTATATCAAATTTACCTCCAATGGTAAAAGGTTGATAATTCACTGTTGGAACTGTTAAATTACCTTGTTGATCAGAAGTAATATTCATAGGTATAAAGATTTGCATTCCAAGAGGAAGTATGATGGAATCGGTGAAAACAATAGGATTTTTGATGATTGTTCCATTCTCATCTTTTAATTTTTCTACATCTTCTAAACTTGAACCAAAGAAGCTTCCCATGTCTTCCATATTAAAATCAGTTAATGCCTCTAATGAAAAAGATACGTTATATGCAGCCATAGTGTAAGATGAGTTGAAAAATACGTCAAATGCTTTTTTTGATAGTTTTAATGATTCTTCATCCTCTGATTGAGTGCTACCGAGGTTAAAAAATCCACCACCTGAAGACGAAGAGGGAGCACCTATATCATCAGGGTATGCACTAAGATAAAAATCGTATCTCCAATCATCATCATCTGCGTTTGTTGCATTTCCATGAATTTGATCAGAACGTAATTCGCCGTATCCAACTGGTAACCCTGATTGAGGATTAGATACATTTAAACGGACAAATTTCTGGGGATCTTCTTGAGTTTCAAAAGTTTTAATTCCAATAACGTCAGTTATGCTATCAGAAATACCATATAATTCTTTCGTATATGAAGTGCCATCAAGTACTACCTCAGGCTTATTAAGAGTGACATATAAATCTATTCCGCGAGAATCGGATTCAGCTTGACCGATCGAACTGCTAAAATTTGTAGCTATAAGAGCTGCGACAATCACATTCAATGTGAGAACAACTGCGAATATTGCGAAGGTCAGAGTTGAGCGTGTTTTATGTGATGAAATAAGAGCAGGTGCAACCTGAGCTACTCCTTTTACTCCTCTAATTCTCATTAATAATCTTCTAAGGACGCTCATTACTGGGGAAAGATTGAGGCCGACAATTAACACCGATCCAACTACAATCTGTATAATTCCAATAATAAAAACATCGATATTCATCATACCCCCGTCTGACATATTAGAGATCCATCCTCCTCCCATAGCTACCATAAAGAGAAAAACAGGTGCTGCCCAAATAATGAGAGCAGTAAGATTAAATGCTATAATTCGATCAATGAATCGAGATAATATTATACCAAGACCTGTAAAAAGGATTGCTGAACCAATGAGGATATTTCTCCATTCATCTAATGAATCCCATCCAGCTTGTTCCCAAATATAGTCTAAATTGTCATTAAAAACACCATTGTTCATTAATGCAATGGCTCCGATAAAACTTAGAAGTACACCAAGTAATGCTAAATTTCTGCTAGATTTTTCTTCAAATTGGACTTTTATCCCTCGAAGCGCTTCTACAATATTTACTCGAGAAGCTCGTAATGCAGGTAGAATTCCAGTTATAATTCCTAAGGCTACCCCAATTAAAACTGAAAAAATAATGACCGATACTTCTAAAACTGGCCTCACACTGAACTGACCAGTCCCAAATAAACTAGCTATGTAGGATGCTACTACTTGACCGAAAACTAGTCCCCCAAATAATCCAAAGATACCTCCAAAAAGTCCTTGAAAAAGAGTTTCAATAAACATAGAAAAGAAAATACCTCTTTTTTTCTCTCCCACTGCTCTTAATACTCCTGTTTGGAATTCTCTATCTTCGATACTCATTAATTGTACATTAGTTATAAGTAATACGCCAGTAAAGATGATAAGTAATCCTAGTACATTTAGAAATGTCGACATGAAATTAAACACTAAACCAATTATTTCAGTGTAAAGTATACGAGGAGCAAAGGCTGTAAAAATAGGTACTTCATACCCATAGAAGATCTTTACAGGAAAATTTTCTTCTAGTTGATCGAGTTGATCATTAAGAAACTCTATATCGATCTTCTCATTAAAGTGATCCGATTTATAAGAAATTAGATATGAACTAATGATATTTGTATTTCGAGAATGTTCTTGGAGACTCAGCCAATCCTGAAGTCCGTCCATTGACATCAGAAGGCCTTGATATTGAGCTCCAATTCCTGGACGATTTGAGTCGTAAATCCCTACTATTGAGAGGTTGACTTTCTCATCATAAATGTACTCTTTTTTATTAAAGTGACCAGTTTCATTTTGAATGGTTATCCAAGATTTGTTATCGAACTCTGTTCTTAGAACGATCGGAAGTTGAGCATCTTTCTCTATACCTAAATCCTCTGCTGCATTACTCGAAATTAAAACACTCATGTTGTCGGTTAAATAATCTTTAATGGACATTTCATTACCAGTTGACCAATCAATGAATTCTCCAAATATTTCTGGATATTCAAATGGTACTGCTGCAAATTGTACTGATTCTTCAAATTGAGAACCAACCATAATTGGCCCCTGTGTTGTGAGCTCTGGCATAACTCCCTCTGCTTCCGGTACAAAATTAGAAATATTTTCCTGTACCTCTATGGGTAAGAAATTCCCTGTTGAGTTTCCAACTCGAATATCAACTTCACCTTCCCCAAGAAGCAAACCAGTTAAAAACGAGTTTTCCAGAGTAGCTGTTGTTATTTGTATTCCAACCATCAATGTTACACCTAAAGAGATAGCAAGGATGGCACTAATATTTTTCGTTTTTCGACGTGTCAATGATCTTTTCGCAATCATTAAACTTGATTGTATTCCCATAATAACACCATGTTTCTTTGTTAATCTGATAATCATATTTTATGAACTACTTTTGTCCCTGCAACAAAATCTAATACTCTTAGTTTTCTTCCTTTAGTTTTTTCTGATAAAACACCTAATAGAAAATCAAAAGGTAAAAAAGAGGTTAGAAAAGGGACTTTGGTAAAATTTCTAATAAAAGATTGAGTCCAAGTAATCTTGATTCCTGATTCATCTACAACAGTAAGTCCTAGGAATCGTTTTCCAGGGGTTGTAGAATATGTTCTTTCGAAGAAAATGAAATAACCTAGAATAAATCCAATAATTGGAATGCCTACGAACATAAATGTAAAAGGAAAATGCATTTCGTACAATCTTATATCTTCAACTTGGAAGTCTGATAAAATTAAGTTGATAAAACCGAAGATAACAATAACTACTATTAAAGTTGTAAAATCAATAAAAGATGCAAGAGTCCGAATTCCCCATCCAGCAGGTTTTGTACCCCAATCTTGAGCAACACTTAGATTTTTGGCTACTTCAACTGGAGAGCCAAAAACAACGGATGGAGGCCTTTTTTCTTCACCCATTGCATCTTGAACATCCCTTCTCAGTTCTTCAAGTACAGGAGCCTTCTTATCAACAGGATAAGGAAGTAAAGCGCTAACTTCTTTTATATAGCCATCGATTGGATCTAATATGTGTTGTTTAGCCATTTTTTAGATAACTTCCTTATTTTGATTATTTTTGATTATTTTGATCATTTTCTGATTGAATTCTTTCATAGAATCCTCAAGTTGTCTTAAAAAATCTTTTCCACCGGATGTAAGTTCATAATACTTACGCTCGCTCTCATCAAGTTGACTAACTAGTAATTCATCCTCTTCAAGCTTATTTAGCATTGGATAGATATTGGATCCTGCAATAGAGATTTCTCCTTCCGTTAATTCTAAAATCTTTTTTGTTAATAAATAAGCATAACTTTTTCCAACTTCTGCTAACGTGAATAAAATCAAAGGTTTGGAAAAACCTTTTTTATATTCCGTTTGCCATTTAGCGAGTAGTAAATCATTAGACACGTATTTTCAACTCTCTAATTATGTTGAAGGATGAGTAGATACAGTTTTAAGAGCAGTGAATCGTTAAACACAGACTTTCGACACAATCGGGCATGTATATACTCAGTATATAAGTCAATATATTGAGGAAAACAGAATAGAAATATTTTTTAGGTTTTGCTAATCGTTACACAAAAGTTTCTTTACGGAGTCAGAATTCCGTATTTCAACATAACACGATCTGCGATATTACAAACGGAGCTAGGGTTCCTGTATCGCACCCATTTCTTCTGTTCGTCAGATAAATTACTGAACATATTATAGATCACTTTTGCAGTAAACGGAGTCATGCATAGGTTACTCTCTAGGTATGAATTAGCAGGAATTAACATTGTAGTGTTCTGGGACAACACATACCTAACCATTTCATCAATTGTCAACGTATAGGATAGATATCGTTCTTCTTTTATTGCCAATGCTATATCACTTTGATATTCCAATAAAACTTCGGAATATAGTTTCTGCAATTCATCATCATCTTCAGTCGTTAATGTAAATAATACTTTTAAAATGGATTATTAGTACTTTGGAATTCAATTAGTATCTTCAAAACACGATACTGAATTCAGAATCCTTTTCAAAGGCGATTTTTCCATTTTAATGATTTGAATTTGGAATTAGTTGTAATTGATCCTCAGATTTGATTTGAATTAAAGAGCATCGATACCAGATTTCGAATTTCATCTTGATACTGGTTTATCCTCTAGAACTTTTGTTCCTAGAGATTTAACCTTTGTTCCTAGAGTTTTAATATTAGGTATCCTAATTTAATACTTTTCAGCCTATTACTGGATTAATCTTTCAAGATGATTAGTTCTAGTTAAAAACTGGAATAAATCGATTATTTACACAAATAAAAGGACTAAAAGTTGATAGATATTGACAATGTTGACCTCTGTTACTTATGCTACTAAAAGTATACGTAGAAACTTCCGTCGGTCTTTTACGCTGATGTTTGGAGTTATTATATCCCTTGCTATTGTTTCTGGAGTACTTTTTTATCTTGATAGTACTTCTGGGGAATTAGTTCAGGCAGCTTTTGCTGATGTGCATATTGATACGGTTATTTCTGATCCGTTACTTTCTGAAAATGAAACAAAATCTCTTCAGGAGTTTATCTTGTCCGATGGTTCAGATCTCATCACATCTGCAGAAATTATTGCTGGTACTAAACCATTTGGACCGAATACCGTCGGAGCTATTGTAGCTGCTGATGATCAATATAACTTCTCAATGACTGATATGAGATCGATGTTTACAGGAACCACAGGAAATTTTTCAACAACTTATATCTTCGGATTAGAACCTTCTTATCTAGATATATTTCCTATTTTCTCCACTACTGATAATATTTCTCAGATTTTTGAAAATGATGAAGTTCTGATCAGTTCATCCTTAGCTGATTATTTTAGCGATGATACAGATAACATTCTGAACATTTCTCTTATTTCATTTGAGATAGACATGAGTTCAATGCCACCATCCCCAACTCTTGGGATTGAGTCGAGTGCTAACCTCACAATAGGAGGAACCGTGAATTTCAATACTGCTGCAATGGAAGACGTAAGTTATGCCTTTGACCCTGAATCATTGGAAGAAGATGAAGGATTTGGTAGATTCCTATCATTTGCACAAGTTCCAAACTGCATTATTATGTCTTATTCAAGCTACATGGAATTGATGACTGGAACGTCAAGTGCTATCAACCTCAATGGAGTTCATATAAAAGTAGACCATTCACAATTAGCGTCGGATTCTGAGACTATTTATACTCAATTATACGTTCTAACGAATTATTATGAAGTTTATTACCCAAGTTCTACAATTGTGGATTTATTAGTGCTCACTCTTGACCAAGTTGCAGGCCAGCTTGACCAAATGAGATTGTTTTTGATCTATTTTGCTTTACCTGGTCTTTTACTAGGTGCATACATTAGTAAATATGCAATAGATCTTACTATAGAGGAGAGACAACGTGAAATTGGAATCCTTCGTACTAAATCTGCTTTGCGAAAGTATATTGCTATAGCAATTGGTGTTGAGAGTTTCATTATTGCGGGTATTGGATTAATCATAGGGATCCTCACAGGTTACCTGGCAAGTATGACGATATCAAATTTACTAAACGGAGGTACTACAGGGTTTATTACTGTTTCTACTGACTCATTGATAATCAGTGCTGCAATAGGTGGGATTATAATATTCGTTGCCGTAGCCCTTTCTGCTAGACAGTTACTCACCCCTTCCATTACAGAAACATTAAAAGAAGGAAAAGAACAACGTCCAGCACTGTGGAGACGAGTATATTTAGACTTTTTTTTGTTAGGCATCGTTATAATCGTTGCGATAATGAACATCCTTGAGTTCAACCCTATCCCTGGATTTGCAACTGCAATCTATGACTTCATCGCTCCTTTACTGACCTGGATAGGATTAACTCTTTTAATGGTACGTATTTTAGAGAGAATCCTACATTGGTTAGAAGAACCAGTTACAATGATATACAAAATGATCTTCAAAGATCTAGGGCATGTGATTACTAAAAATATTCTTTACAAGCCTGAGAGGATAACTAAAATCACAATAGTGTTATCTTTAACGTTATCATTTGGCTTAGTTATAGCAACTATTAATGAAACATATCAGCATGGGGCAAGAGACGATGCTTTGTACCAAGTTGGAGCTGACCTAAGAATCCAATTTCCTTCTAGCGATTATCTTGATTATAACACGTCAGATTTTATTACCGCCTTTGAAAGCGAATTTAATGAAGAAATTGAGGGTACAACCGCAGTATATTCAACATCTGTCAGAGTAGGGCGCCAACAAGTACTTGTAGTTGGGATTGAACCTGAAACTTTTTTTGATGTTGGTATGCTTAAAGACAGCTTTTTCCAATCAAATGACTACGAAAATACCAAAGAGATGTTATTAGAGGCATCATTAGGCAGCTATAATAATATTATTATTTCTACTGGTATCGCTAGTCCAGAATCTGCGTTTGGTAGTTTTGCAGGAGGTCGTTTTGGAGGTCAAAGGCCTGGAGGATTTAATTTAGAGTTACAAACATTTAGCATTGGTGATGAAATACCACTTGGGCAAAATCAAACAGAAGTGGTAGAAGTAGCTGACATAGTAGCTCATTTTCCAGCTATAGCGGATTTAACGGGGAGATCAGAAGAAGGGCTAAGATATGTTATCTGTAATGTAGAATTCTTAACAAATCCAACCCCCATTACAAACACAACATATCTTTCTGATGAGAATGCCTCATATATGTTTGTTGATTTCAATGATGGGTATAAACCACAAGAAATTGAAACCACCATCTTGGATTGGTATGAACAAAACTATCCTGAAAGTGTAGAAATATCTATGGTCAATGTAGAGGAATATTATGAAGAAAATAGCAGTTTAATTACCTCATTAACAGGATTAACCTTCATGGAATTCGTTTTAGTATTAACTGTTTCTACATTAGGTCTCGAGATATTCCTAACCAGTTCTTTGTATGAGAGGAAGAAAGAGTTCGGGACTTATTATGCGATAGGGGCACCAGTTAGTGATGTCAGAAAATTAATTTTAGGGGAATTATCCCTGATCACAGGATTCTCTTTAGTGACTGGAATATTATTATCAGCACTAGTGTCTTTTATGTACATAGGTTTCATATCAGATCTACTTATCCTAGAATTGAACACATTAATAGTTCCTCTAGAAAGTATTGTAGTCCTTTCCATACTTGTAATCATTGCTATGGTTATATCAATCTTATTATCTGGAAGAAAGCTTTCTAGACTGGATCCAGTGAATATTTTAAGGACAGCGTAACAATATGGTAGAAAATATTAGAATTCAAGACCTATACAAGATTTATCAGTCAGGTACACTCACTCAACGACTTGAAACAGTTGCATTACGAGGTCTTTCATTCGAGATTAATCAAAATGATCTCATAACTGTAATGGGGCCTAGTGGCAGTGGTAAAACAACTTTATTGAATATACTAGGAGGTCTTGATACCCCTAGTGCTGGAGATATTGTGTATGAAAACAAAGACGGTTATTCGATTAATATCACTAAATTAAGCGAAAGCCAGCTAGATTTCTGGCGTCATGATAAAATTGGATTTGTTTTCCAAAGCGATAATCTGTTACATCACCTTACAGCTTTAGAAAATGTGGAATTACCCCTAAGATTTTTAGGACAAAAGAATGGTGACAGGGCCATTGAATTACTAACTAGGTTAGGTTTAGGAGATCGGATACATCATCGAACATATCAATTATCAGCTGGAGAACGACAGCGAGTTGCTCTTGCAGCAGCTCTAGTGATCAAACCTGACGTTATACTCGCTGATGAACCTACAGGTGAATTAGATTCCCAAACGGTTTCTGAAGTAATGGAAGTATTCACTCAGTTGCATAAAGAAGAGGATATCATATTCTTTCTTGTTACTCATAATCCACTAGTAGCAAAGTATGGAAATCGTTTCTTTACTTTAGATGATGGTTATCTTGCCGAACGAGATGAAGCTTTTTCGTATAATGACTTTGCCTCAAGTCTAGGTGAATATAAGATACGCCTGGATAAACATCACCGCTTATTAATGCCTCAACAGCTGATGAAAGAATTATCTCCTCCCGAAGGTATTGTTCAGTTATTTCTAGAAGATAATTCAAAATTGATTATTACTAATGCTACTCCTGATGCAAGTGATGATGAATTAGACATCACGCTTGCTCAGGTTGATATAAAAAACCGTATTTTACTTCCAAGAGATATCTGGAAATCCCTGAAGGATAAACAACCGTTAACAGGATCATTTGATGGAACACAGCAAAGAGTTATTCTTGATGAAGGTACAAAAAATGACTAAAAAATCCTACAATTCAGCATTTGTCAATGTGAATAACCTTACAAAGACTTTCGATATGAAATCATATCAAATCCATGCTTTGAAAAACATTTCTTTTTCTGTACATCCTGGAGAATTTATAGGACTATTAGGGCCTTCAGGATGCGGTAAAACAACATTAATCAATTGTATGTCTGGTTTACTGACACCCACGAGTGGAACTGTTTCCATAAACGATTTGGATATTACTCAGCTATCACAAGCACAAGTACGTGATTTTCGTTTGAAAAAAATAGGTATGGTTTTTCAGGAGGATCTTCTTGTTGAATCCTTGACAGCACTAGAAAATGTTGCACTTCCTTTAATTTTTGGTAAAGAACCAGAGAATGAAAGAAATGAAAGAGCAGAAGACCTGTTAACACAGTTTGGTATGGAAGATAAGTTAGATCATCTGCCATCTGAACTTTCAGGTGGAGAACGACAACGTGTTGGAATAGCAAGAGCTTTAGCATACAATCCTATATTAATACTAGCTGATGAGCCAACAGGTGATTTAGATACTCGAACTGGACAGATGATAATTCGAACGTTCAAACAAATTGCCAATAATGGAACAAAAGGAGTTGTAATGGTAAGTCATGACCCAAGACACCGTCCGTATTTTGATCGTGTACTTGAAATGTCTGATGGACATCTAACTGACGCGTAATTATTCACACTCCAACTAGTAAGGAAGTTTAAATTGTGAAGAAGTTACTGTGTATCTTTCTGCTTGGAATATTAATTTTGAATATTCCGATAACAGCTTTTGTTGTAGGTCTCAATAAAAGTATGTTGGGTATTACAACAGGGGATTCTTTCAATGTTGAAGTAATGGAGAATCCTAGAGACAGTAGGCCTGAAAGAGGAAGTGGAAACTTTCAACCACCAGAAGGATTTACTCGTCCTGAAGATTTTACACGTCCCGAAGGCGAAAGGGATATTGGTGGAATGGTTTTTGGGAATTTAGAACTAGAAAATTTCATATTATTTCCCGAGATCGGACAGCTTCCTTCAACAGGAATAGTTTTCTCTGTGAAAATTGTTTCAATACCTAATGGTTCAACAAATGGAAAGTTAGATATTAAAATTAGAGGAAGTAAGGAAACTTATGAAACTGATTTCTCTTATGGATCTCCAGTTGTTTTTACTGACTGGGATGGATGGGTTGAAATATTAAATGGCTTAGAAGCAAATGCTGCACCTTCTAATGAAAACATTGCTTCTTTCTCGGTTGAGATAACAACCAATAGCGAAACAACTTTCCAAACAAAAATAATAATTGATATGATAATTGATGAAGAAAGACAGGAATTCATGTCAGAAATGCAAATCATACAGCATGTACGGTATGATAAAACAACTGGTATTCAGGATTTAATCCTTGTTGAATCAAAAACTGTAACTTCTTTCATGGGTGAAATGGTTCAAAAATTTCAAATGGAATTCACTACAAAAGGCGCATCACCTCCAGATTATTCATCATTGTTATTCACTGTCGGATTAGGAGCCATTATGGCTCTAGGAGTAGGAGTATTCGTAATCAATAGAAGAAGATATCAATCTCAGGATTTAAAAAGGGATATAGTGTATTTTCAGCAGGAAACAATAAAAAAAGAGAAGTCACAACTGCAAAGTATTCAGGAAAAACTCGCAGAAATAGAAAAAAGAGAGACTGAATCGCTAAACAAGGCAGAAGATGCATTGAAAAAAGAACCAGTAATTAGGAGGCGGCGGAGGTAGTAAAGGACTTAGTTAGTGTTAGAATAGATCTTCCATTATTGGGTGATAGAGTTGGAAAATAGTGTTGGTAGGTAAAATCATAAAAAGAGATAGATATTATTCCTTTCAGGGTCTTGATCGAATTGGCGAAAACGAAGTACAGATCGACAAATATGATAATACAAATCATTTTGGAGGGAATACTTCGTGCAACTAAAAACGCTAATCAACAAAGAGGAATTGTCAAAAGCCAGATTATCAGGTATTCTGCTCTTAAAACTGCTACTGCAGAAAAATATCTATCCAAAATGGAAAAAGCTGAGTATATTAGATCAAGAAAAGAATGGTGGGGAGAAAGAAAAATTACTGTATACGAGATCACACAAAAAGGCAAAGATAGGTATCAGTGGTTTGTAAAAATCAATGCAGAAATGGAATAATGGAAAATAGAATCTAAAAAGGAAAATTAAAATAATGTCCCCTCAAGAAAAATCTGATGGAATCGAATTTTCTAAAGCGAAGAATAGCTTAAAAAATGGTACATTATACACTCAAATGGAACGAGGTGGGTTGAATTATATAAAAAACCAACGAAATTATTTAATTCTAAGCGCAATCGTCCCTCTCGTTTGTTTTTTAATTCAAATCATAAATCTTTATATTACATTCATCTTTTTCATAAATAGAGTCCCTCCTGAAACTGGTCCATCTCGGTGGCCTGGAAATCCCTTTTTAATCATTGATATTTCCACGCCGATTGTAATTCTATTATTCTCACTACTTGCATTAGTTCATTTCATATATTTATTTAGTTGGAGGAGAAAGGTTAGTCTTTATGAGCAACATAAGAAGAAATCCATTGATATAGAGCATGAAGATGAAATATCAGATATTCATGTAACTTTAACTCAACTCTTTTACGACATAATTGACAATATGGAAACGATAAAGAAAATCTTCATTGCTCTGAATGTAGTTGTAATATTCTATCTACAATGGTTTTTCAGATTTTTCCTCTTTGAACTTATGAGAATCGTGTCTCCACGGATGGAATTAAATCTTTTTCGGAATATAATGCCATGGTTAAATTTATTTCTACAATTTTTATTAATATTCTATCTGATTATGAACTGGAAACACTTTAAGCACTGGAACAGAAAATTAAATAAATTAAAGGATTTTGAGAAACGTATATACACAGAACTTGATATGGAAGATAAATTGTTATTGATTCATGGAAATGATCAAGATCTAGAAGAAATTAAAGTCATTCTTACCCAGCAGGAAAAAAATTTGTCAATAAAGTATATATCCATATCTGACAAAGAAGAATTTGAAAAAAGATTCAATGATTTAATAAATGACTGAACCGTTCTGAAAGACTAACCTAACTTAGAATTTCTATTACAACTGTTTAGCTACTGGTTGACTGATTACGGATTGTCCTGAACGGCTTGTTTTATTCTTAATTATTTTTCTTTTTTCTGTATATTTCATAATATTTTCTCCGAGGAGTGAGAATGCGTCGTTAATTTTGACCCCTGTTTTCGCAGACGTTTCGATATAGTTGCAAGCGAACCCCTCGGGTGAAGTAATCTTTGTGAGCTTTTCAGCCATTAATCTTCCTTGTTCAGAACTAATTGTTTGATTCTCAGACCCACGCATATCTATCTTGTTGGCTACTATGACAATGGGTACCTTACTTCGTCCATTATTAGCCCAAAGCTCTTTAACCCATTTGGGTATATTAAAATATGAATCAAGCCTTGTTACATCAAAAACAAGAAGAGCACCTATCGCTCCCTTGTAATAGACCTCTCTTACTCCATCAAATCGTTCTTGTCCAGCAAGATCCCAAATCTGATACCTTACAGGGGTACCATATACGAAATCATCCCTCTTGGCAAAATCGGCGCCAATTGTAAGCATATATTCGGTGTCGAAACCATTTCCAAGGTATCGTTCACGAATCGCTGTCTTACCAACGCCACCATCACCAATTAATAAGACCTTTAGAACGATCAAAACTTGTCTCTCTTTAGTGTTCCACTAATGTTATTGCTTATCCAAGAAATAGATTGATACATAATAACATTTTCTGAAGAAATTATTCGGATATCCAAATTATACTTAAATTATACTTCATATTAGGAAGGATGAGAAAGCGTTATCAAAGCATCTAACGAGATCTCCATCAAAAAAGAAAAACTCTAGTTGTAGAAGAATTTTCTACAAAGAAATACTTTGTAAAAATAGGGAAATAAAATCTTACTATATCGTATATCAATTATAATTTCTTTGAAAATCCACTGAGAACTAATTCTCTCTTTAAAGCTTACTTTAAACCAACTTCTTCTTTTATACCAGCTATTGCTTTAATTGCAAGACTAAAGAACTCATCAAGAGTCAAACCTAAGTTATCCTCTTCCATAATGATAGTTCTATTTACTTTAGCTGCAAAAGATTTATCCCAGAACTTTTTCTTCAGCCTTTTGACTTTCATATCACTAATTTTCCCTTTTCTTACGAGCGCATAGGCGTGGATAAGACCTGTGACAGTTTCAGCACAGGCTAATGCGTGTTCTATCTTTTTTGTCCTTCTTTTTTTATATAAACCAGCGATATCATACCCGTACCCGTGTGAAATCACTGTATTAATAAAATTTTCATCAAAACCTGCCCCTCTTAGTATCTTTGGCATTTTAGTGAGGTGTTTTCTCAGATCGTTCTTCGTAATCCCCCAATCTATGTCATGAAGTAGTCCTAACATCCGCCAATACTCCACATCCTCTCCTAATCTTTCGGCCAGAGCGCCCATGATAGCTTCACTTTCGAGGTAATGAATGATATCTGATTGTTCTTTGTTATACTCTCGAATGAGGATTAATGCTTCATTTCTAGTGATTGGCAACGTCATTATACTCGGTCCTTCTCCTTAACATAAATTTGTTAAACAAATTCTGATTCAACAGAAATATGACCTTTCTTTGAAGTATGTGTCCATTTCAAATAAGGAAGAAATTGAAAAACGATTTATTAAAGCCCTTAGTGATAAAAAAGAATTATGATCATCCTTTATAATTACTTTGTTAATAGTTAGATTGGTTCTTATTTATGGTTAAAAAGGAAGGAAGATTCTTTATCGGAATTGGAGCTATCATAGAACATATCCCAACAGGTAAAATATTGTTGCTTCGAAGGAGTTCAAATGTTGAGTTTGCTGCTGATATTTGGGATGATGTTGGAGGACGAATGAGAGATTTTGAGACCCCAGAAGAAACTTTACGAAGAGAAGTTTTTGAAGAGATGGATTACAAAAAATCACAATCATTAAGCCTGTTGATGTTTCTCATTATTACTGTGGGGAGAAAAAAGCTGAGAATCAAATGATTGTGATAACTTATTGGTGTAAAACAACAAAATTTGATATTAATTTGTCATTCGAGCATGTTGAACACAAATGGTTTTTACCAGAAGAAGCTCTAACGCTTATTACTGATACCAATCTAATCAATAATATCAGAAGATTCATTGAAGAAAAAGAAAGAAGAATTATCTAGAAATTGCTTTTAATTATGTAATGTTACTACTATATAGAATACACTAATTGTTGAAATAAGAATTTACGGATAATTACACATCTAAGTAAATTGGTTTACAGAGATTTCGTAAATGAAACTTGAAGAATTATTAAAAAGAGAGGATATTCCATTAGATGTTAGGGAATTTCTCAATGATTCTTTACTCGAAGAATTATCTCAATTAGAAAGTAGGGAGGAACAATATAGAACGCTATTTGAAGAATCACCTGTTTCTGTTTGGGAAGAAGATTTTTCTGCGGTTAAACAATATTTGGATGAATTGAGACAGTCTGGAATTACTGATTTTAGAAAATTTTTTGATGAAAATCCTGTTGATGTTAATCGATGTACGCAAATGGTCAAAATTCTTAATGTCAACAACGCGACTCTTAAATTATATAATCTTGACACCAAAGAAAAGCTTATTGGTAATTTAAACAAACTTTTTCTTGAAGAAAATTCATTTAAGAATTTTAAAGAAGAATTAATTGCCTTAGCAGATGGTAAAACTCAATTTAAAAGTGAGCTCATTGCCCAGACTTTGGATGGGAGAGAACTTCATTTACAAATGGCATTGAATGTTATTTCGGGGTATGAAAATAGTCTTTCTAGAGTTCTTTTCTCATTTCTGGATATTACTGAACGTATCCAAGTGAAAGAAGAACTAGAAAAATCACTTAGTATCCTTCGTTCATCTCTAGAATCAACTTCAAATGGGATTTTAGTAATTGATAATGAAAGAAATATCTCAATTTATAATCAAAAATTTCTTGAAATGTGGAACATTCCATCAAACATAATTGAGACCAGAAAAAGTACTCATTTATTGAAGTATGCTGAAAACCAAGTGAAATCTCCAAATAATTTCCGAGATGTAGCTGAAGAAATTTATCAAAATCCTGGTATTGAAACTTTGGATATAATTCACTTAAAAAATGGGCGAATCTTAGAAAGATATACAAAGCCTCAAGTGTTGAATAAAAAAGTCATTGGTAGAGTCTGGAGTTTTTTTGATATAACAGAGCGGATCCAAAACGAAGAAGATAGAATAGAACTTGAAAAGCGCCGAAAAATGTTTATTGAGACAACTTCCCATGAATTACGAACCCCTGTAACTAGTATTAAAGGTTTTGTTGATTTACTGGAAAAAAGTGATCTTTCACAAGATAGGAAGGAAAAGTGCTTTTCTCTAATTAAAAAAAATGTCCAACGTTTGGAATTACTCATCAATGACGTTTCGGATATTTCAAAACTCGATCGTGGAATATTTATTTTAAATAAAAGAGAAATAAATCTCTGCGAATTTTTAAATGGTGTGAAAGATGGATATAAAAGTCTATTAGGAGATCAATTTGAATTTATTCCATGTATGGGATCACCAATACTTGTTTTAATTGATACGGAAAGAATTCACCAAGTTCTAGACAATGTGATAAACAATGTCATGAAGAACACCTCAAATGACGTCAGAAAGATTATTTTAAACATAAAGACTTATCCCGAATCACTTGAGATCGAAATAATAGATAATGGAGCTGGAATCGCTCCCGACGATCTTCAGCGAATCTTTGAAGCCTTTACTAGTATTGAAACTCCTTTTTCGACAAAAGGAACAGGAATTGGACTTTTTTTATCCAAAATTATTTGTGAGGGACATGAAGGGTATATTTCTGCCAGTTCAGAAGGATTGGATAAAGGATCAACCTTTACAATTGAACTTCCGAGGGTTCCAAATCAGATTATTAGGTAATCAGTTTATTGGCTTTTTTGAGAGTATAGATTCTTCACAATAAGGGCAAACCTTCCAATTTGGAGATATTTTAGCATGACAATTTCCACATAGATTGATTGGAGGAAAATCCCTCCTTGATTTTAGAATAAAGGGAGGAAAAAGTAAGAAAAGGAACAAAAAAGGAAATTCAAATAGTAAGAAGGCAATAATACTTAAAATGCTGACAATAACTGAAATGATAAATAATATTTGATTATCCAGATTCAAATGTCTCACTCTTAACTTGTGATCAATAGAACAAAAGGATTTGCGATTAAAGATAAATGACTAAAACTCTGAAATATAATTTGTGAGTAATCCACAAACTAACTAAGGTTTGGAAATAATGACTGAGATGTATAATGAAATAGTATTCATACTTGGTAATAAGCTGGGTGAACTTCTCCGTTCTGTTGAACTTGCAAAAGAAACTGTTGAAAGTAGATACAGAGAATGCAGAATTCAAATCAAAGTAGTTCATGTTTATGAAGTATTAAAGCATGTTGTTGCTGAATTAGCAAGGATTGGTTTAGATGAATCCACTCTCAGTGATATTTCATCCTATTTAGGTCATTTAGGGAAGAATTACGGAGAGATTCAAAGGAAAATTGATGGAGAAAGCGAACTTCAAAAGGAGGGGAGGGGAATGATTGTTAGTAAAATAAAGAAAAAGATTAAGATTCAAAAGAAAAATCAGCTGTTAAAGAAAGAAGACCTCATGGAATTAGAAACTAAACTAAAAATCTGGAAAGACAAAATCATTATTGGATTGACAAGACTCTCAAGAGAATAGTCGTAGTAATCATTAGGAGATTCTATTAATTGTCCGCTAAAATTTCTGGTAAATCTATTCCAACAAAGTCAGATATTAAACCTAATTGGTTAACTAGTCTTGGAATTTTACTCGCACTAGTGTGGTTGTTAATCACATTTATGCAAGAAGATCCTAATCTTTTCTTAATTTTAGGAGGGTTAAATCTGATTGTAATGATATATTCTCGCTTCATTAGTAGAAAGAATCAAGGATTAGAATTAGAAGGAGGGATTACAGGTTACTTAATTACTTGGTTACTTACTTTTATTATCTATCAGCAGAAAGAGTTCGTTATAAAATTAACCTCAACGTTAGATTTTCAGGTAAATGAAGTCATGATCCTTTATCTTACTCTTTCGTTCTTGGCGTGGTTTATAATAACTCCTCGAAAAACAACTCAAGAAATCATTTGGAATTTACCCCCTTTTTATAGTAATTTGTTCTTAAATCTTTGGAAATTTGCTGTATTATCCGTTCTTTTAGTGAGCGTCGTAACTGAGTTAAACTCTTTTGCTATCTCTGCCACCATTTTTTTTCTTATAATAGGTTTTGCTGAACTTATAATATCATATTCTAAACAGGTAAAAATTGATTACATAGATATCATCCTGAACCCATTCCAATTACTCTCAGTTATTGTTTCAGGTCCAATGGAAGCATCTAAATGGGTATTGCTTACATTTATATTCATCATTCTGGGTTCAATGGAATTAGATTTAGGTACGGGTGCATTAATTGTCTGTGCATTATTTATTGCGTTGATTTCATTATCCACAAGCTTAACACGCTTATTTCTAAATACTGGAATAATTGAATCTCGAGTAGAAGAAAGCAAATCAATGATTCCAAAAGTAATTGAAGAGGTACAGCAGATATCATCATCTGATAAGTTAATACAATTTAATGAGTTCTATGAAGTATTGGAACAGATCGAAATAATCAAACGAAATCAAGTTGTTACGATTTTAAAGAGGGATTGTATTCTTCGGTTTCCATTTAGCCAAGAATTAGAAACTCAAACAGGGGTGTTTTTCTTTCACCTTAATATGAAAAAATTTGGAAAACAAGTAAAAAAACGGTCATCATTTAAAAGTAGAAGAACTATAACTGTTTCTATGAATTCAGGCGGATATAAAAAGAAGATAGATGGACCCGCTAAGAATTTCGATTTACGAGGTAGCTCTGTCCATCGTGTTTCGCTAGACAAGTGGAATGATTTAGTGAAAAATCTAAAAATATTGGAGAAGGAAGATTTCGCTAAAAAGTTAGGTTTCAAGGATGCAAATGAACTAGATAAGGAACTTGCTAAGCTTATTCGTGGGACGGTTATTGCTCAAGAACAGATCCGTAGTAGGTTAAGAGGAGTTCCTGCTCCTTCTTTAAAAGATCAAAAATCATTTACATCCGTAATTGAGTCAAGTACGATGAATTTGCCTTTAGATTTGATGAAAAACCAGGAAATTTCAAATGGGCAAGAAGTTGAATTAATTCCAGGAAAAAATGAATTTCTTTTTTATGTGAAAAGAAAAAAATAACCCATTTGAATACCAGAATTCTTACATACGAGATGTTAGAATATCAGTATTTTGTTCGAATCTTAATGATCTTTCTTTTGTTTTCAATAGCTTTTTCCATAGCCATACCTTTATTATTAATGAATAATTTTTTTTATTATGAATCAAATTTTGGGATCGGATGATATTCTCGATATCGATGAAAAGTACAAACACTTGGCGAATTTTGCCCCAATTGGAATTTTCATAACTAATAAGGATGGAGATTGTCTTTTTGTTAATAAAAAGTGGTGTAAAATTGCTGGCCTTTCACCAGATGAAGCTGATGGACAAGGATGGATAAAAGGAATACACCCAGATGACCGTGAGCAAGTATTTTCAAAATGGTATGATTTTGTCGAATCAGGAAAAAATTTCCAAATGGAATGCAGATTTCAAAATCGTATCGGTAAGATAACCTGGGTTAGTATAGAAACATCTAAAATTAAGAGGAATTCAGGGGAAGTAATAGGGTATACAGGAGTTTTAAGTGACATATCATCTAAAAAATTAAATGAAGAAGAATTAATCAAGACTAATTTTCTTATGGAAACTATTATTAATACAACAGATACATTACTGGCCTACTTAGATACCGAATTTAATTTTATTCAGGTAAATGAAGCCTATTCCAGAGCAGATGACAAAGATCGATCATTTTTCAAGGGTAAAAATCACTTTGATCTTTATCCAAATGAAGAAAATAAGGAAATATTTGAATCTGTCGTTGAATCTGGAGAACCTTTTTTTATATCAGCAAAACCATTTGAATACCCGAATAATACTGAACGGGAGATTACTTATTGGGATTGGAGTTTGATACCAACAAAAGGGGAGTCAAATGAAGTGAATGGATTAATATTATCTTTGATTGATGTTACTAACCAAATAGAATCACAGAATGCTCTGAGCGAGAGTGAAAAAAGATTTCGCAGGATTTTTGAAGATTCCCCACTGGGTATTAGTCTCATTGGAAAGAATTTACAGGTAATCATGGCGAATCAAGCGCATTACAAAATTCTTGGGTATACTGAGAGAGAATTGAAATCTCTCAAGGTTGAGGATATAACAAATCCAGATGACCATGAAATCGAAAAATCTCTTACTGAACAACTAATCCAGGGAAAGATTTCCAATTTTAAACTTGAAAAAAGATTCATCAGGAAAGATCATGAAGTGTTTTGGGGTAATTTAACTGCAAGTGCGACCTACGATGAAGAGGGAGAGTTTCTCTTTGGTTTGGGAATGATTGAGGACATCACAGAACGCAAACGAATAGAAAATGCTCAACGAGAGAGTGACACAAAATATCGAATTTTAGTTGAGCAATCTCTTCAGGGGATTTCAATTCTCCAAGAAGGAAAATTTATTTTTGCAAATCCACAATTGGCAAAGATAACAGGCTATTCGGTTGAAGAATTACTCTCAATGTCCGCGAAAGAAATTTCAGAAATGATTCACCCAGAGGATCGTGAATCTGTTCTCAGAAAACTTAAGAACCGGTTACAGGGAAAAAAAGTCTCAACGGGATATACATTACGAGGGGTAAAGAAAGATGGAACTGTTTACTGGATACAACATTTCCCAGTCCTTATCCAATATAATCAAAAACCTGCTACTCAAGTGACTACTACTGAAATTACTGAGAGAGTGATGGCTGAAGAAGCTCGAAAATTGAATGAATCTCGTCTTGAAGTATTAATGAAAGTAAATCAGATGATGGATAAACCAATCAACGACATTGCTGACATTATATTAAAGGAAGGAATTAACCTTACAAATAGCGAATATGGATTCTTAGGATATATTGATGAAGCCCAAGAGGGAATGGTACTTCATTCTTGGTCAAAAAAAGTCTTAAAAGATTGTAAAATAACCAACAAACCCAGATATACTCCGATAGATAAAGCTGGTGTGTGGGCTGATTGTGTGAGGATGAAAAAACCATCTATCATTGATGATTATTCTTCTTATCTCAAAAAAAAGGGATATCCAAAAGGGCATGTTGAAATTAGAAATCTTCTGAGTGTTCCTATCATTAATAAAGAAAAAGTCTCAGCTTTAATTGTTGTAGCTAATAAGACTGATTCATATGATAAAAATGATATTAATCAATTGAAATTATTACTTGAAGGCATGTGGAATCACATTCAAAGAGAAAATAGCCAAAAAATCCTTCAAGAAAGTGAAGAGCGTTTTAGGAAAATATATGAAGAAGCACCAATTGGAATCATATTAACTGATTTGAATTATAGACAATTTATGATCAATGATACATTTTGCCGAATGATAGGGTATCGCGAAGAAGAACTAAAGAACATGACGTTTGTCGAATTCTCTCATCCAGAGGACAACATTAGGAAAAAAAAATTAGCTGAAAAACTAAAAAATGGCGAAATTCCAGAATTTACGATTGAAAAACAGTATATTAAGAAGAATAAGGAAAGTTTTTGGGCCCGAACTCACGTTACCCTAATTCGCGACGAAAACAATATCCCAGTTAATTTTTTAGTTATGATAGAAGACATTACTGAGCATAAGAAGATCGAATTAGAATACCAAAGGCAATCACTGAGATTTAACGTCAAAAATGGAGAATTGTATCTCTCTGTAGAGAGTACACCGATAGCAGCTGGTAACGCATTTAACGATCTACAGAATATTGGATATAAAGGCGTGATTTTTTCACGAAAATGTAAAAAAGAGTTGAGAGAGGATTTTCACGGAGATTTTGAATATTATTGGATGAATCAAATCAATTATGAAGGTTCAGGAAGCTTTCAGCAGAATATAATCAAAAGGGTAAAACAAAAGGAATTAAAAACTGTGATTTTGTTTGACCGATTAGATTTTATCATTTCTACTGTCGGTTTTAACGAAACATTATCCCTTATTTATAAATTGAAGGATTATGCGTATCTAAACAACTTAGTGATCCTTTTCTCAATTGATCAAATAACAATCGATCAAAAAGAAAAAGCATTGTTGCTAAAAGAAATGAATCCCTTGCTTCCTCGTCGTTTAATTGAGCTCTCAAATGAAAGTCTTGAAATCTTACGACTTGTCTTTTCCCAAAACAATTCAGGATATCAACCCTCTCAAACTGAATTATGTATTAAATTGAATTTAAGCAGGCCAACTGCACGAAAAAGGATTAAAAAACTAGTATCCACAGGATTTCTTACGGAGACAAGACGTGGTAACCGTAAAGATCTTGAACTCTCTGAAAGAGGAAGATCATTTTTTAATTAGTTACGAACATATATCGAAATATATTACTTTTCCTTTGTTTTCTATAGTATTTACACAACCTATATTTAATAGGAAACTATGAATGTTATTGTTTTGTTACATCTCTTACAATTCAACTTGGGTTGTGAAATGGAAGTCTTGGAGGATTACGAGGAGAAAGGATCTGACAAGCCCATTGTAGGCCACTCATGTCATATCTATAGGGATGGAAATGATTATTCCACAATCTTAACACAATTTATTTTTGAAGGTTTCCGTAATAACAAATGTTGCATACTCATTGTAGATGATGAAACAAAACAGGAAATTCTCGTAAATTTAAAAAAATTAATGGACGTTCAAAAATATTTAGATGGGGATAAAATCATTTTCGTTTCTTATAAAATGGCATTCTATCAAGAAAATAAATTTAGTATTAATAAGATAATTAATCTACTCGAAACTAGATTGAATATTGCAATTTCTCAGGATTTTAAAGGAATATCAGTATGTGGAGAAATGACTTGGATCGTTGAGGATCACGATGCTCTCGAAAAATTATCTGATCTTGATACAGCGTTGAATGATTTTTGTTTGATGAATAATAGTTACTTTTTGGATCAAATGGATAAAAGAATACTTGATGTTGATACAATTTTTAATTTGCTTAATTTACATTCTTCAGTCATTATTGGATTGCAGTATTATAAAAAACATGATGTTAATTATCAAGATTTAGCTAGTTTCCCAAATATAGAAAAAGTGTCAACTTCTGTAAAACAGGATCAAAAAATTGGTCCTGCATTTGTACAAAACTCAATTTTATCCAATAGTGAGGAATCTTATTCTTCTACAGATGAACAAAGCGAGGAATATCTTAAAGATATTAATGAGGATTTATATGGGATACTGGATGAAGAATTTAAGCACTTTGATTACGATTCATTGTGGAATATCTTTGCTCTAAGTAGCATTCCAACATTAATTCTCGCTAAAGATGGGAAAATAGTAAATTACAATGATGCTATGGAAGATCTTACTGGTTTGCGGTACGAAGAAGTCCCTAATATTATCGAATGGTTTTCTAAAGTCTATCCAAATGAAGATTATCGCAATAAAGTCATGAAAATCAGTCAGAAATCAAGAGAATGTAATGTACCTATACAAAAGAATATCTTCAATATAACAAGAAAGAATGGAGAAATCCGCAATATAGAGTTCTCAGTCTATGACATTCCACATTTCAGTGGCCCTTTATACCTACAAGTCGTTCAAGGTATTGATATTACACAAAAACAGTTTAACGAAGAAAAAATTCGTCTCCAGATCAATCTGCTAGAAGATCTTAGAAATACACAACGAAAAATATCAGATGAATTAAGGAAACAAACTCATTCACTTGGAGAAAGAGTAAAAGAACTAAATTGCCTGTATAGCTTATCGGAGCTAAAATTTGATAATAAACAGTCAATTGAAAGTTTTTTCTTTAATGTGCTTAAATTAATACCTCCAGCATTCCAATACCCAGAGATTACCTCTTCTAGAATAATTTACAATGAAAAAATCTACAATACTGATAACTTTTCAGAAACCGTATGGCGATTAAATAGCAAAATATTTCTTTCTGGAAAAATGGTTGGCATTTTCGAGGTTTATTATTCAGAAGAGGCAATGTTTCTGAAGGAGGAACAAGATTTAATTAATTTTATCGCTATGGAGCTTGGAGAATTCATCGTTCGGAAAAATGCTAAATCTACTTTGCAATGGGAAATTGAAACGAATAAAGTAATGGTAGAATTATCAGAAGCTTTGTTATCCCCAATCTCACTTGATGAAATCTCTGATATTGTCTTAAAACATGCAAAAAACCTCACAAAGAGTCAATATGGATATGTAAGCTATATCGATCCAGAAACAGGTTATAGTATAGGAGTGACTTTAACTAGAGACATCTGGGATGAATGTGAGATTTCAGAGAAAAAAGCTATATTCAAGAAATTCAACGGATTATGGGGATGGGTTCTAAAAAATAAAAAACCAATAGTTAGCAACAATTCTTCTGCGGATTCAAGATCAGTCGGAACTCCCGAAGGACACATCCCCATAAGAAATTTCCTTTCTTGTCCTGCACTGATAGAGGGTAAGTTAGTAGGCCAAATAGCTTTAGCAAATTGTGCTACACAATACTCCGATGATGATTTAGTTGTGATTGAACGTTTGTCCAAACTTTATGCTATTGCTATTCAACGACATCAAATGGAAGAAACAATTCGAAAAGAAAGAGATTTAGCAAAAAGATATCTGGATATTTCAGGAATGATAATTGTTGGTCTTGACACACAAGGAGATATTTCTCTTATTAATAAAGCAGGCAAAAAAGTATTAGAAGTAAATGATGAGGATATCATTGGTAAAAATTGGTTCAAAAATTTCTTGCCTGTAGAAAATAGATCATCAGTGAAACAAGTTTTTTACAAATTAATGGCAGGTACAATTGAACCTGTTGAATTTTATGAAGATCCAATCTTAACAAGTAATGGAGAAAAAAAGATAATATCTTGGCAGAATACTGTTGTAAATGACGAATCTGGAAAAATAATAGGTACTTTTAGCTCTGGGATGGATATTACGGAAAGAATACGTTCAGAAAAGGCACTTAGGAAAGCAACGAGAAAAAATGAATTTCTATTAGATAATTTGCAAGAAGGGGTCATATTGGAAGACTCCTTCGGTTATATCACTTATGTAAATCCTAAAGGAGCGAAGATGCTCGGATTTACCCAAGATAAATTAATTGGAAAACATTGGAGGGTTTTAGTTTGCGACGAGGATCTAGCAATCGTAGAGGAAGAGTCATTTAAACGTATATCGGGAATTAGTAGTAGTTATGAAACCAATCTTCGAATGAAAGACAACAAAAAAATCCCTGTAATAGTGACCGCTGCACCAATTTTCGAAGAAAATGAGAGCTTCACAGGCGTCCTTTCAGCTTTTACAGATGTATCTATTCTGAAATCTGCACAGAAAGAACGTTCAAAATTCATTACAATGACCTCTCATGAATTACGTACTCCCTTAACATCAATTAAGGGGTACTTTGAATTTCTGCATAAATATTGGAAGAATTTGGAAGAGAAAAACATTGATTCATCCTTGGAAACTATTTTCAAGAATATATCTCGTCTTGAACGGCTTATCTCGGGTGTAATAAATATTAATATGATTGAAAGAGAAAATTTCATTATGAACATGAGTGATTTTTACCTCTGCGAATTAATGGATGATATTCAGGATTTTTATAATATACAATTTAATGAATCAATCAAATTTAAGCGAAACAAACTAGAAATGGATACAATTGTCTATGGTGATCAGGATAGGTTACAAGGTGTATTAGATAATTTGTTGGACAATGCTATTAGGCACACAGGAGAAGAAACAAGGAAAATAAATGTAGTTTCGGAAATTCTCCCTGATTTAATTCGCATTAAAATTTCTGATAATGGAGCGGGGATTGATTCTAAAAATATGGACAGAATTTTTGAGCAATTCGTTTCCATTCCCACAAAGTATACAATAACAGGAACAGGGATTGGTTTATTTATTTCACGAAAAACAATCGAAGCTCATGAGGGATCGCTAGCTGCAAAAAGCGAAGGAGTTAATCGAGGTGCAACATTTGTAATTGAACTTCCCAGGAGGCATCACCCATCAAATCTCTAGAACCTGAAATGAATGGAATAATTAGTAAAAATTGCTTACAAAGACTTGGACTTGCTCCAATGGAGGCAAAAATATATTTAACCCTAATAGATAGATATGAATCAACTGCATCAGAATTGAGTCGTATTACAGGTGTTTCTAGTAGTAAGATATATTATATTCTTGACGCTCTTGAACGATTTGGTTTGATATTTATCCAAGGTGGTAATCCCAAAATTTTTAGGGTTCTTCACCCATATGAGGGTTTTAATAACTTAAAAATTCAAGCAAAGATAGAATATGAAAAGAAATTACGTTTAGTTAATCATTTTGCCTCCGTTTTTGGTTCAGATGAAAGTTCATTAAACTTTAACCAAATCCTTGAGAAAAGAACAAATTCATTGAAAGAAAGAATTAAAGAGTTGAAATTTCTGTCCCAATTTACTCAGGAATTAAAGGAACTTGATAATGAGCCATTAATTTTTGTTTTACAAGATATGGTGGAAAGAATGACTCATATCTGGCAATACCCCGCTATTACCTGTGCCCGAATAATGTTTATCGATATTAAGGTGAGTTCAGGATATTTTCGTGAAACTTCTTCCTATCGAACTTCAACAATTATTAGTAAGGGCCAAGATGTCGGTAGAATAGAGGTTTATTATCTTGAAGATATGACAGCTTTAAATGACAGTACTTTCCTGAAATGGGAACAAAAATTGATCGATATTCTCTCGCAAATACTAGGTAATTTATATGAATGCATAACTCAACGAAAAACTCTTAAATTACGAGAGGATGAGTTGAATGCTCAAACTCAAAAACTAGCTCTTGTATGTAAAATTACAAATTTAATGCAAGATGTAAATAAGCCACTGAATGAAATCTTGATCAAAATAGTGAAGTTACTTCCTCTAGCTTTTCGTTATCCATCAATTTTATGTTCACGAATAACTATGTATGATGATGAAATCGTTTCTTCTGATTTTGAAATTACATCTTGGGTTCTATCTAAAGATATAGTAATAGCAAATGGTATTATTGGAAGAATCGATATTTACTATAAAGAAAAATTGCCATCTGCTAATGGAGATCCTTTTTTACATCAGGAACAAGAAATTTTAGAAGCTATTTCAAAAATGATTGGATTTTTTGCCTTTTCAAGAAGCAAATTAATTCCAAGTCAATAAAATTGATCAGAGAATGGGAGAAAATATTAAATTGAGTCTAAATAAAGTTGAAGAATCCTTTAATAAAGATTTTTCCCTTGAAAAAATCGTAAACCGATTTGAAGGATTATCATTTGAGATTCTCAAATTAATTCAAACAATATACCAAATGGAACGAGAGTTGAATACACAGTTTCATTTTCGGCCCAAGGTTGGAGTTTTATGATGCAATTGCTAAGATTCTTACAGCTACAGCCTTAACTAGATTGATATTATTATTGAATATACTCGAATTTTCATCTAAAATCCTCAAATAGGGATGTATAAAAAACCTACAAAGTACAGAATTATTGGATTAAGCTCTTTTCTTCTTTTATAAAGACATTAAAATGATATTGCTTTTAGATGAACTCAGTAGTTCAAAAGGTTGTTCTATTAAGTTCCATTCTTTCTTATTAGTTTGTGTTATTAAATGATTATAAGTACAAACTTTTCTAAATATACGTTCTTTGGGATTAATGATCATTTCCATTGATAATTTTATACTAGAAAGATTCGCAATCGCAGGAGATATTCAAAAATTGGCACAATTTAAGTCTAAAGGAGCTTTCGAAGAAGAAGAAACCTTTACGAAAATGAAACAACAATGCGAAGACATGAGGTTCAGTATTTTAACTTTTATTCAGTCCCTTAATAGCCTGAAACGGGAATTAAATTTCTTTTCTGTAGTCTCTGAGTCTTATGAGGAGAAGTTACATTATGCAAGTTCTAATATAAATTCAGTCTTTTTGACATCAGAGCAAGAGAAGATATTTCGGACTATCTGCGTGGAATTAAGCGCTATAGTTCCATTAAATGATTATATTATTATGGGATTCATAAAAAGAACAATGAAACAATGGCAAATTCAACAATCTCGACCAATAATGGATCTACAGCGAATCCACATAGTAGAGAGGATTAAAATAGTAGCTAGAATTATGGAAAATGCGTGTTCCCATATGGTCAGGGGTTTTTATCATCCTAATAAGGAATTCAAGGAAAATCTTAGTAGAATAGCTTATGTACGTGCTATGGATTGTTATGATGAAATGCTTATGTTAGGAAAAATAGCAACAGATTTGAAACCAGGAAATTTCGACAGTAATATTGAGGTTGTTGATGTTAATCATTCAGATCCACTAATTGGGGAATTTTTACAATTCAAATCCTATTCAAAATAGAAAATAAGTAATAGAAATCGCCTTCTAATAACACATTCGCCAAAAAAATACTTTCAACATTTTATCTTACTTTTGAAAGGTTATCAAAGAGATATTTTACATTTTTTATTGTAAATTTCGCCAGTATGCGTTGGAATGTAATACTTTTGCCACTTTGAAAATCACACTTCAACTAGATCGTGGGATAACATTCGATGTCATTTTATTTATGTTATATATTGATATTGTATAAAATATTCATAACACATTATTTCAATACTATAGAATAATGACTATATAAATATTTCCTTATAACTTCTTCTAAAACGTATTAGTGTTCATTATTAAGGAATTAATAGGATTAATTGCATAACGAAAGGGGTATACTTTCGGATGTGAAAAATAAAATAAAAATACGAAAATAAAAAAGGAATAATAGAGTGGAAAAAAAATGACAATATATCTATGGTTGGATAAATTAAAAATCCAAAATAAAAAATTAGAAAATATAGGGGTTGAGATGGAAGAATGAATTCTATTAGTCAATCCTGGAATAACTTAAAAATCCGGAATAAGTTAATTTTGGCTTTTACTCTCACAACCTTTATGGCAGGGTTGGTTGGGGTCATCGGGTTAACGCAAATCACGACAATTGAAGTTGAACTCGAAGAAATTCTAGAAGTAAGCGTGAAAGAACTTGAATGGGGTTCGCACATGCAAATATCTGCAGAAGCTCAAGGGCGAATAGCAGGTGAATACCCTCAAGAGGAAGATGAGGCTTTACGTACGATTTTGCGGGATGAGTTTATGAATTATTCTGCATTATTTGATGCTGAAGCCGAGAAGCTAAGTAGTGTCTTAATACACGAGGAAGATCTAGCACTCTTTGATGCGGTGGTCACAAAACACGATCATATGGAGAGTGAAATTCTAGGTGGCAATGCAGTCTTCTCCCTGACTGAATTATTGGTTACTGCGGAAGCTCTAATAGAAACTGAGCTCCAACTTCTAGAAGCTGATGTGGCTGAGATGGATCACGATTTTCATGACGTAATGCTATTATTTGATGGAGTTGGAGGAACTATTGACGATGTTTCCTATGGTGGTCCCACGTATCACAATGAAACCCTGATCATAATGGCAAAAGACCTTCAGATCCATCTTTTAGAGATGCAACATTTAGTTTTAGATTATGTCCGCGGTGAAGATACGCGATCTTTGTTCATCAATGTCTCTAATGAATATAAAGCTGATCTTGCTGTTTTTGAAGCATATTTAGCAACCGCAGGGAGTTCGATTGATAATTCTTCAGGCATAGCTAGCCATATGTTAGACGAAGTCAAGGCCGATTTTCTATTAGAAGCCAATGGCGGAAATTTGGACAGCTTTTTAGAACTAGTACTAAATTCTGAGCATGGAATTTTCTATGAAGTTGATTTAGAACTCAATGCTCATAGTAATCTATCTTCTAGTATCCACGAGATGGATAGCGACTTACATAGCCTTATTGCTTCTCTAGAATCAATAGAACATGCAATCGATAACGATTTGATAGCCACTGAAAAATCAGCGCAAGCTCAAGTTCAACAGGCTATCCTCACAATTGTGGGCACCATGGTTCTCATTGTTATAGCTTCTATAATATTGACATTTTTCATTTCGAGAAATATCTCAGGACCTATCACGAGTCTTGTTTTGACGGCTAAAAAGTTAGAAGAAAATGATTTAACTGAAGATATTACATCGATCGATCAAAGTCGCAAGGATGAAGTGGGAACACTTGGATCGGCATTCAACGCTGCCTTGAAAAGCCTTCGTGAGATGGTGGGTCAATCTCAGTTTTCTGCTGAGAATGTCGCCCAATCTGCTGAAGAATTAGCCGCAACCTCGGAAGAAGTGAACGCTCTGAGTGAAGAAATTGCAGCTACCATTCAACAAATCAGTCGAGGCTCAGCTACTCAGACCGACCTTTCAATTAGAGCTACGGATGAAATTCAAAGCATGTCTAACATCGTTGACAAATCACTCAAAGATATTGAAACTGCATTAGGAGTCATTGATGATATCGCAAGCCAAACCAATATTCTTGCCCTTAATGCCGCTATTGAAGCAGCCCGTGCAGGTGAATATGGACGAGGTTTTGCGGTAGTTGCGGATAATGTCCGCCGATTAGCTGAAGAAACGAAGAATAATTCTTCCGATATCGGCAAATTGACCACGGATATTGTTACTAATATTGGAGCAAGTGTGTCGAATCTCCAAGAGACCCTTCAAAACTTTGCTGCCCAATCTGAAGAATTCAGTGCCTCTGCAGAGGAAATGGCCGCGGGAACAGAGGAACAAACTGCTGCTATGAATCAGTTGACCACTGCTGCCCAGGATTTAACCAAATTAGGTGAAGAA
>SDBT01000912.1_pt1 | contig 49536 bp, 47 predicted proteins | sample 2277101 | NCBI WGS metagenome assembly SDBT01 (sample SAMN10404973, study PRJNA504765) | marine sediment metagenome | isolation source: marine sediment core GS10_PC15, 103 cmbsf | place: Arctic Ocean: Southern Knipovich Ridge | collected 2010
CGGCGTCAGAATAAAAATCAAGTTTGTGCACGTGTCCAAAACGGTCCCGAAGCGGAGCCGACAAGGTACCGATTTTGGTGGTGGCACCAATCAGGGTAAAACGAGGCAAATCCAGGCGCATACTGCGAGCTGCCGGACCCTTTCCGATGATGATATCCAGCGCGTAATCCTCCATGGCACTGTACAGAATCTCTTCAATATTAGTTTTGAGACGATGGATTTCATCAATGAATAAAATGTCATTCTCCTTCAAATTCGTCAGAATAGAAGCCAAATCACCCTGTTTTTCGATTGCTGGCCCAGAAGTTGTTTTAATGCTCACACCCATCTCGCTGGCGATGATGTTAGCCAGAGTGGTTTTACCCAAGCCCGGTGGACCGTAAAAAAGCAGATGTTCCAGAGGTTCCTTACGTTTTATGGCAGCCTTCATGGACACATCCAGATTCATTTTTGCGTCAGCTTGCCCGATATACTCCGCTAAAGTCTTTGGCCGAAGGGCCAAATCTAGCTTGTTATCGGCCACTTGGCCCTTCGCGCTGGTGATTTGTTTATCACGTTCAATCATCCCAATTTGTACTAGGAAGTAACTATAAAGATTATAGACAGCTCGGGCTATCAATACAATTTGCAATTCGGCCTAAAAAATGCTATAATTATTAGATAAATAAAAGCTAAATGGCTGGAGATAAAAAAACACCAGAGGGAGACCATACATGGGCCACGGACCTAAGTAGACACGATGTTTTTATGCGTTATGCGAAACCGAAAGATACTTCTGAAGAATCTTCCTCTACTGAAGGCCAGAAACTCAGTTCTCTAAAGCATAAAGTTGATACCGGAAAAGAGCTTGGCAAGGCGAAACGTTTGCTTGAGAAAAATAGAGGGGATGAATTGCGCGAAAGATTAGACGTCTTTGAAACTACGGAATGCCAGAAGTGGTACGTCGATAATGTAAGAGAGTCCTTAGAGACTCCTGGAATGGGCGATAAACTACACAAGTTCATTGCGGACCACAAAATATACTCCATGGGTGACTATACGCGCTGGAACACAGAATTTGCGAAACTTGTCGAAATAAACCTCGGAGATTTTGAGGGTGAGACTAAAGCCATCACAGAGAGTCGAATCGCGACCGCCTGCCAGTTGGTAATGGTGGATTATTTTAACTGTGACGTCTTCAAAGTTGCTACCGATAACGGATGGAATAGGGAGGATGGGAAATACGGTCCTTACACAAATAGCATCGTAAACCGGTACTGGATAGGTGTGCATGGGCAAGGTAGAAAGGCACAGGAACACGCCGGACCATCCAGATTGGGCGCTGGCTTCGCGCCAAATGGTAAAGATACCAAACTCTTTATCGCGGCTTTAACCGGTGCGGCCGCCATTATAAGCGCAACCACAGAAGACAAAGTTACACCCGGAAAAAATACGCCTTCGGAAAAAGTACTTGGTAATCAAGTGAAAGAGATGACAGCAAAAGAAGGAAGGGAAAAGACATACGAAAAACTGGATACAAAAGGTGATAAGTTGCCACTAAGTAAGTTAGTGGCAAAGTATAAAATGAAAGGCAAATATAGACACCTAGCCAAACCAATTGCTGAAGTCTTCGGAGAACGCGAGGGGTTAGCCTCAAAGAATCCTTCCAGAGCCCCCAAGACTTTCAGAGTTCTAAATCTTTTAGTAAAGGCGGGCAAAAATGTAGACCGCATGCATATAAAAAAAGGCGAAACGGTGGAAATTACCAGCTTAGGCAGGTTTATTGTGAAGGACGATAATGGCAAAGAACGATACAATGTAAAAATTTCTTAATATATTAAACATTTAACTTAATATCATGATAATTCAATGTTTTTCATCAGAGGACTTTGGCCCCAAGAGGCTGATTTATAACATGAGTAGGAGGGAACAAGTGTTCGCGGCCTTTGACTTGACGCCCGAAGAACCCACACCTGAGACCGAAACTCCTGCGGAAAAGCGTAGATTGGCAACACGAATAACAGGCGGGCAAAGAGGGGAGCTCGCAGAAAGAAGAAGGGAACAATCAGGAGTTACCCCTGAGGAAGAGAGGAAAATGATTGCTAGGTTAGGAACAAAGTCAATGCTTGACGAAATAGGTGACTACTATGATAAGCGAAAAAACGAAGGATACGCGGCTAGCGAAGGTTGGCGCAAATGGAATAAAGCATATTACCCAGAATATGATAAGAAAGAGGCTAAGGAAAAAATAAAGGTCATGCAACTAGCTATTTTTACAAAATTAGAGATTCTAGGTCGACCCGGTGCCGATATCGATGGCAAAATCGGACCTTTTACCCTGCTCGCCATGGCTGTCATTACAAAGAGAAGAAGAAGTGGAGTGGCTACTGAGGCAATAGAAAACAACCCTAATTATAAAAAAGTCTTCGAAATCGCAGATGCAACAGTATTAGAGCTAGATGCAATAGTACTAAAGCCAGATGAAATAAGTGAAGAAGAAAAAGAAGAAAAAGAGAAGGCGAAAGAAAAGAAAGAACGAAAAAGGAAAAAAGTGGCAAAAATAGAAGGTGAGATTGAGAAAAAAAAGAAGGAAATCTACAGGAAATCTAGCGAGGTTTACCGTCATTATGCAGAAGCAGCAAAAAACAAAAAGATCATTGAGGAAACTTCTGACATTAAAGCCTTTCATGTTCAACAAAAGGAGGCAGAAGAAAAGGCAGAAAAGGCTAAAGATAGAGTTGCTGAATTAAAATCCGAAAGGGATACATTAGAGGAAAAACGAGATGTTGTACGATATGGCCCCGAATATGTGGCGAAAAGCAGGTCTGAGAAGGTTGAAAAAGAAATAAAAAAATTATGGCTAAAGTTTCGTGCTCAGCATGCTGAAAGGCGTGAGCTTGAGAATGAGGTAGCGGGTCTCAGTGGACCGCAATGGCAAAAGGACTTAGACGAAAAGAATGCCCAAATAGAACAAACGAAAAATGAGCTGAGCAAAAAAGAGAATGAAGCCGTAGCACTTAAGAAAGAAATAGCACAACTTTCCAAAAAGCGAGTGGCATAAATTAATTTTAAACTGACCCCAAGCAAATCCATGCTCCGATCCGTTAAATCACAGATTATTCTGGCCACCTCACTCATTATCATTGTGATACTGGGTGCCACGGCGTATCTGGTTATTGATCAGAAAACGAAGGAAATAAATCAGGATATATTCAGCAAAGCTGTCAGTTTTGCGGAGCTCACAAACGAACGGGTAATCACGAATTACGAAAATAACTATCAGCAGAGTGCCTTTGCGCATTTTGATCGTGAAATGGCTGAAATATACAGTCTGAACGAAGATGTAACAGGTGTGACCATTTACAATTACAACGGAAACGCTCTCTATGAAGTGGAAACAAAAGATGTTTTGAGCCCGGAGGATCTGGAACGTGTACAGGCAATATACCCATCCGTTAAAACAACAGTAAACCGAGTAGTCTACATAGAAAAATCAGGTGCAGCACTGGATTGGCACTACATCAACTTAAACGGACAAGATGTCGAGCCCGTCAGCGATACGGAGCAGATTGTGAACGTGATCTATCCTTTCCGTGATCAGAGTAATATTACACGCAGTTATTCCGTAAAGTACTCGGTTACATACGATGCACTTTTTCAAAGAGTGCGTGATACGGCAATTCGTATCATCTTCATTGCGGTAATCGGTGTGTTCATAGCCCTGTTCATTGGCTATATAGTGGCTCACGGAATAACTAAGCCAATCAAAGCTCTGATAACAGGAGCTACACAGATTGGTACAGGAGATTTTACCACACGAATACCTATCAGTTCTCAAAGTGAGGTGGGCATGCTGGCAAATACCTTTAATAAAATGGCGGCCGATCTGGAAGAAAGTACCAGAGCCAAGATTGAGCACGAAAAGGTAGCCAAAGAGCTTGAACTTGCGGCTAAAATCCAGCAGGATTTACTACCAAAAATACTTCCTACAATAGAAAACCTCGACATCGCGGCTAGCTTGAGTGCGGCTACGGAAATTGGAGGCGATTGCTACGACTTTGTTGTAAGAGAAAAAGACGGCAATTTACTCTTTTATATTGCTGACGTCACGGGGCATGGAGTAGGTGCCGGACTCGTTTCCGCCATCAGCAACGCCCTGGTTCCTTCGCTGATGGATCATTATGACAATACGAAAGATATAGTCATCAATTTGAACAAAATCCTCAAAATGAAGACGGCTCCCAATATCTTTGTCACTTCCGTTATCGCGCTTTGGGAAACTGACAAGAGCGTTCTACAGTTCACGCAGGCAGGTCATGATCCTATTCTCCATTACCAGGCAGCCAGTGATACAGTTGTTGCACTCGCTCATGGCGGTATGGCTATGGGAATGATCGACGATATCAAACCAAAGCTCAGGACCGAAGAAATCCAGACCGGGGCAGATGATGTATTTGTATTTTATACAGACGGTATTCCTGAGGCCTGGAAGGACGAAAAAGAGACTTACGGCATGGATCGTCTTAAGGCATCGGTTAAAGCACATTCTAAGGGCAAAACTGCCCAGGAAATCCATGACGGAATTATTAAAGACGTCCGCGACTTTATGGGAGATTACCCGCAAGCCGACGACATTACTTTACTTGTTGTAAAAAGAACTAAATAAAAATTAACCATTAATTTATTAAGCCATGTTTAAAAACATAAAAAAAGCATCTGAGTACTCATTATTGAGCGAGAGCTTGATCTACAAGGTAACTAGTGTTGGACAAGGAAAAGAGCTGCCAGAAGTTCTTACAGAAGAAGAAAAGACCAAAAAAAGATTAGACGAAATGCATACCAGTCTGGATGCAACCTTCCAAAAGCATTTGGAGGAAAATAAGGCAGAGATTAATAAATTTATTGCCAAATGCAGAGAACATCCTTACCAGCCAAATCAATGGAAAGAATGGAACAAAGATTTTCTGAAAGCTATGGGCTTCCCAGACGTTAGCGATCCGGTTGCGGCGAAGAGGCTTATTGAGCGACTTGAAAACTATCTGAATAGCAGGGGTGCGAAAGTAGTTGCTGAAGGTAAATTTGGCCCAAATAACCTGAAGGCACTGGAAAGACATATGGATTCATTGGAATATAAAGGGTCTGGAGACAATAATGATGCTTACATTTTCGCAGATGATCTAAAGTCAGTTCTCGATTTGATTGTGAAGGGTTCAGACTATAAGAGCGGAGATTGGACTGAGCTAAATAAGGCATACGCTAGAGAATTTGCTAAAAAAGGAATGTCAAAAGTCGAGGTTGAGGATATTCTTAAGGAACAACAGGAAGAAGTATTCAAGAGGCTTGGCATTGAAAGTGACAGAATGGCAGATATTGACGGAAAACTGGGGCCATTTACTTTATACGCTTTTGCCCTAGATCACGACATTCAACGCCCCAAAATACCAGTTCCAGCAGGTAATCCAAGATTAGAAGCCTTGCTAAATGAGGATGCAAAAAAAGCTTTCACGATTTATAAGGATAAATTTGCTTTCGCAAAGGATGCTAATGAGAATAGCTTCATAAAGGTATATAAAAAGATTAAGTCATATACTAATTTTGATCCCAGGACAGCGAAATTGGGTAATTGGGCACTTGCATTATGGGAGGCAAAATATTATGGCAGCATGGCAGAAAAATTGATTGGTTTCCCAAGGCTATATAAAGCTGACAAGGACTGGAATCCAAATGCAGATAAAATGAAACTGCGTATTGTATTTAATGGTAATGATAAAAAGCTATTTTTTGTGAATAGTAAAGGGGGGTTGTCTGAAGTCGGGTATGAAGATGAGTTAAAGCCATACACCTATACAGATAAGGAAGGCAAGAAGCCAGCACCAGCACCCGCAAACCCCGCAAAAAAAACACCCGCTCCGAAAAAACCGACGAAGAAACAAGGTAAGCCAAAACCTCCAGCTAAACCACGCGCACCTGCTAAGCCTGTCAATGTGGCGAAGGTAAGTCCGGGACGTGCTCGCGACGTTTTGGATATTAAGAGTCTGAGACCAGATGAAATAGTAGGCTACCTAGATACAAAGGCACATTTTCGAGATGTAAACTTCGTGAAGCCCAATCGCTACGAGTTCAAATATAAAGATATGACAGCGTCCATTACTATAGAGAGCAAGACAGCATTCACTTTTTCCGTTAAGCCAAAGTATGGCCTCCGACCCTTGACATGGGTTGGCCATTCACCAATGGATCTAGTAAAGAGAAACGAGTACAGGGGGGTTGATATTCCGGTGATTGCAAAATTGATAAAGAGCCATCTTGAGGAGTATAGATACGGAGTAGTAAGGGCATTGGCTGCTCGAAGAATCAAACCCGTAAAAAATAGTGAAGTGGCTCAAGTAGGAAGCCACACCCCTCCGGACGGCGCTTACGACTTTAAGTACAAAGGGCTTGATGCCAGCATTATCGTTAGAGATCATGGCCCAAATAAAGTGGTCGAATTCAGGCGTAAGGATGATAGAGGTAGTACGCTCACGATAGAAGGTAGTGGTAGCAGTCTAGATGAGGCCATTGGCGATGCGTTTGATACGCTGAAAGTAGTAAGTACATAACTAATCAATTCAAAGCATCTTCTTCAAGAGTAGTCCGTTGAATATTAGTGAATTTTCACCCATTCTTACTCAGATTCACTATTATTTGCTATTTTTTAGTGAAAATGATACAATATAGGCAGTTAATTCACTATTTTTTTGCACATGGCAACAACTGCACCACTGCGTAACCGAATTCAAAAGCTAAAAAAGGAGTATGACAAACTCAAAAAAGGTAAAGAGTCTTTACTCATTTTACTCGATGAAGCGGAGATCCCTGAAAGTGTTTATAATTCGAACGCAATTGAAAACTCGACACTTAGCCTTAAAGAAACTGAAAGAATACTTTTAGAAATGGAGGTTCCCCGCGACGTTTCTGTGCGGGAAGTTTTTGAAGCCAAGAATCTAGCCCGGATTATGGAGTATGTAAGAAATAAGACAAAATCAAAGGAGTTCGATAATGAAATCATACTCTTCCTACATCAAATGCTGATGAACGGTATAAATGATGAAATTGCCGGTAGGTTTCGGGAAAAAGGTGAATATGTACGCGTTGGCACCCATATTGCGGCAGCACCCGAGCATATCGAAGGAATGCTTGATGAGATTCTTGACGATTATTCAGGTAATTTGAATTCCTTTTTTGCTGATAAAATTGCCAAGTTCCATTTGGATTTTGAAACAATTCATCCTTTTAATGACGGCAACGGTCGAATAGGGCGTGTTATGGCGAACTATCAACTGCAACAGCTTGGTTTCCCCGTAATTATTGTTCGTGATAAGGAAAAACAAAAGTATTATGATGCTTTTAAGTTGTATAATGCAGGCGGAAATACTAAGCCAATGGAAAAGGTAGTTGCCTTAGCCTTGATCGAGTCACTACACAAAAGAATTACCTATCTTAAGGGTGATAAAATCATCACCCTTTCGGAGTATGCCAAAAAACATGGAAAAACTGCTCCATCAGTAACAAATGCCGCGCATAGGCAAACGATTCCAGCATTTCGTGAAAAAGGCATCTGGAAGATCGGCGAAAATGCCTAAAGCATCTTCAGCTCTCGTTTCCAGTAGGCAAAGTATTTAGGACGATACACCACGGTAATAGTTCGTGGATTTGGAGTAATACTGATCCCGTTCCGATTTTTGATGTCTTTTAGCTGAACCGAATAAAAGACTTCTTCCTTTTCAGGAAAATCTTCCAACTCAACCAGTAGCCACTTACCATGCATAATAGGCTTGGCAGATTTTACTATGATGATATTTTCGGGTCGGCCCTTTTCCTGAACCTTAATCTCGACATCATTTAAATGAATCTGCTCATTGAACTTAATCAATATTTGGTTCCTGGATACGATATCATGGGCATAAATGCGAGGATGGCTCCTACTCTTTCCAAAATGGGTTTCAAATAGTTGATCCTTCTCAATTTGCGGATAGCTCCTGATCATCAGCTGACCTTTGTGACAGTCCATGTCATCGGCAAAGCTCATGGAGACAGGCAGAGCAAAAGTTTTTTGCAGATCTTCATTTTGAACACCGGATTGCCTGAAGAACTTAAATTGATATTTCTTATCGCAGTAACTTTCCGGAAGTTCATAAACTAACTTAATTTCCAGACTTTCTTTGGGTATTAATTTGAACTTAAAGCTCACCACTTTAAAACCGTGATCCTCGCTAAGTTCGAAATGAGCTTCTTCTTTAACCTTGGCATCGATTGGTATATAAAACCTTACATGACCTCGATATTCACCGCTTAAAGGGTAGTTATAGATACCCAGATGTCTCCACCTGATTCTCACAGTGTTTTTTAGACCTCCATCAGAAAACACCTCCGTGTCATGTGTGATGTCACGCTCTATGTAACGATTGCTTTTGAGGCCCAAATAGTTATTTTCGATAACAGAGAAAAAATCCTGGTGCTTTTTTGCCCGAAATTCACTGTTTTGAGGATGCTGCGGATCAAAGAATTGAAGCTCACGCTGATCAAAGCTCCGATTTACCAAGCGCCACAGTGAAAACCACTTCCAAGGCCTTAATATGCTCTTCAAAATAATCTTATTGGCCAAAGTACTGAGAGCATTTTTTCTTGCATCATTCGCATCACGGTTTTTTCGATCAATATCAGAGCTTCGGGCCGACAGATATTCAAATAAATTCAGATGAGTCAGTTTATCCTCACCAATCCTGATCGGCCCTAGAAGCCTAAGTAATTCTTCAACAAAACCATAGTTCGCCATAAGTAAGCCGGAAACCGGTTGATGGTGATAAACCATGTGATAAAACTCAATAGCCTTCTTTGCACTTTCATTGAAGTCGGGATCGTAATTGGAATCCCGAAAAGTCCAGGTATCCAGATGGCTGTCAAAAAGCATTTCCACGATTGGCTTGGGAGCTTCTACTTTTTCATGATTGAATAGCTCGGTACCAACATCCAGACTCATTTTTTTTGCCTGCCATTTCCCCAGTTCCACATCGAAAACGGAGGTGATGTATCCACCTGCAGATCGCAATTCATTGTTATTCTGAAGTAAAACCAAAAAATGCCTGGATCTGGAACTAAAGAATTGCCCGATAAGATGTCGTATCAGCCTGTTCATGTCTTTTTCTTGAGTGATGCAATATGGGTGATCAGTTTCTGATCATTGGGCGTGAATTTTAGCGTTTCCTCAGCATACTTTAGCGCTTCGGCATGTCGACCAACCAGGGGAAGTATATAGCAGAGCTTTCTGATGGCAAAGTAGTCATACATGGCCTTGTTGTGAAACGCCGGACCACTGGGAAAGCGACAGCTCATGGCTTTTTCATAAAGCTGAATGGCTTCATTGTGCTGATCCACACGAAACAACAAATCACCAAGATAAAGGTAGGGGTCGATCAAATTTGGGTCTGCTTTCAGGGCAGCCGCAAAGGATTCAGCAGACTTCATGGTTTCCCCGAGCTTTACGTGGCACTGCCCTTTGTGAACAAGGAGCTTGCTGAGCTTGCTTTGGTCTTTTGGATCGGCCTTTACATATTCTTCCGCCCATTTAACTGCCTCGCCATACTGTCCAAGCCACTTGTTGTCGTGCACAAGGTAATACAGAATCCGAAGATCTCCAGGATGCTTGGCAATATAATCCTCTAGGATTTTCACATTGCGGGCAAAGCTCGAAGCAAAATCGTCGGGGGTTTTATTGTGGATAATCGGTAAATCTGGTTTCTTGATCTGATTCAGCGGCACCTGGGAAACATCCACATATTCGTGGATGGGATAAACATACTTAAGTCCCAGCTCGCGCTTCCAGAGGCGGGGGAGTGTGGCCGTGTTACCGGCATTTCCGCCTGATTGGTGATAGACGTAGGGCAGGGAAATCACTGAATAGCCATCGGCGTTTTCTTCCAGAAGCTTTCTTAGTGCCACGGCATTTTCTTTTTCAATGGCATCGTCTGCATCCAGGGTCATAACCCAGTCGCCAGTCGCTTTACTTAAAGCAAAATTCCTTGCGGCAGCAAAATCGTTGATCCACTCAAAGTCAAAAACCTGAGTGCCAAACTCTTTGACAATCGACTTAGTACTGTCCGTTGAGCCAGTATCAACCACAATTAGCTCATCATAAATATCTCGGAAGGCATTCAGGCAAGTTCCTAAATGTTGCTCTTCATCTTTGACAATGAGACACAGCGAAACCTTCATTAATGAGTACATTATGGAGTACTTCCCTCAGGCCCACCTTCAGATCCCTCAGGCCCACCTTCAGATCCCTCAGGCCCACCTTCAGATCCCTCAGGCCCACCTTCAGATCCCTCAGGCCCACCTTCAGATCCCTCAGGCCCACCTTCAGACCCTTCTGGTGCTCCACCTCCACCTTCAGACCCTTCAGGTCCTCCTCCAGCCCCATCTTCTCCTTCTCCATCTATAACAGCTATTCCGCCACACGCCTGATTTGATACGAATATACCGCAAAGGCCCAAAGCTCCCAAAGCTTTCATAAAATCACGACGAGTCGTTCCCTCTTCTACTTCGCTTACAGGGCTATTATCTGGTGTATTTCTCATATCGTATTTATTCTAAGATTATATAAGGAGAGTGATTGTACCACTACTATGTAAATTTTTACAAGCTATTTAAGCATCTTCTTCAAAAACTGTCCCGTATAGCTATTTTTACACTCGGCAACCTGTTCCGGAGTACCGGTACATAAAACCATGCCACCGGCGTCACCGCCATCAGGCCCAAGGTCAATAACGTGGTCCACAGATTTAATGACGTCCAGATTGTGTTCGATGGTGATTACGGTATTCCCCTTATCCACCAGTGCCTGAAGAACGCTGAGGAGTTTTTGCACGTCCGCGAAATGCAGGCCGGTGGTCGGTTCATCCAGTACATAAATCGTCTTACCGGTCGATCTTTTAGCCAGCTCAGTTGCCAGTTTAATACGCTGGGCTTCACCACCAGAAAGTGTGGTGGCACTCTGACCAAGCTGAATATACCCCAGTCCTACCGCATTGAGCGTAGAAAGCTTATTCTTGATCTGTGGAATGGCCTCAAAGAATTCCAGCGCATCTTCAACCGTCATGGCCAGAACATCAGCGATATTTTTCCCATGCCAGGTCACTTCCATCGTTTCACTATTGTAGCGCTTGGCCTTACACACCTCGCAAGGTACGTAAATATCAGGAAGGAAGTGCATTTCGATCTTCACCATGCCATCCCCCTGGCAGGATTCACAACGTCCGCCCTTTACATTAAAGCTAAAGCGGCCATCACGGTATCCTCGCAGTTTAGCTTCGCTGGTAGAGGCAAATAGCTCACGAATATCCGAGAAAACGCCCGTGTAGGTGGCAGAATTAGATCTGGGTGTGCGGCCAATGGGGGATTGATCGATGTTGATAATCTTATCCAGATGCTCGATTCCCCTGATTTCCTTGTGCTTTCCGCCTTTTTGCTTGGCGCGGTTCAATTTGGTGGCCAGCACCGGGCACAGGATATGGTTAATCAGTGACGATTTTCCGGAACCGGACACACCGGTCACCCCGACAAAACAATTTAGTGGGATGGTCACATCAACTGATTTTAGGTTGTTCTCTTCGGCACCGATGATTTCCAGAAACTTTCCGTTACCCTTGCGGCGTTTTTTAGGAACCTCAATTTTCTTTTTACCCGACAGATAATGACCCGTAATCGAGTCAGGGTGCTTAATGATTTCTGCGGCTGTTCCTTTAGCGATGACTTTACCACCATGTTTTCCGGCTCCCGGCCCAATATCCAGAACGTAATCAGCGACACGGATTGTTTCTTCATCGTGTTCCACTACAATCACTGTGTTGCCCAAATCTCTCAAATTAATCAACGTTTTAATAAGTCTTTTATTATCGCGCTGATGCAGACCAATGGAAGGTTCATCCAGAACGTACAAAACTCCCTGAAGGGACGAGCCGATCTGAGTGGCCAACCTGATTCTTTGGGCCTCTCCGCCCGAAAGCGTGCTTGCCCCACGATCCAATGTAAGATAACTCAGGCCAACATTCTCCAAAAACAGCAGACGGGAAGAAATTTCGCTGATGATCATACGGGCGATGTGATACTCATTGTCGCTGAGCTGCTTCTTTTTACCAACGGGATTCATACTTTTGAAGAACTTATCAGCATCTTCGATCGACATCTTGGTTGCTTCGATGATGGACCGACCCATCACGGTAATGGCCAGAATTTCGGGGCGCAGACGCATACCTTTGCAGGTTTCACAGGTCGTGATCTCCATAAATTTCTCGATGTTCTTGCGAACGTAATCAGAGTCACTTTCATGGTAACGCCGTTCAAGATTAGGAATGACCCCTTCGTAGGTCGTATCGGTTTCATAGCTCGAATGTTGACCGGAATACTTGGCTCGGAATTTGTCATCGCCGGTTCCGTGCATAATGATGTCAATCTGTTGTTGGGTAAGCTTGCCGATTGGTGTGTTGATATCAAAAGCGTGGTCCCTACCTACCTCTTTCAACAGATTGTTATACCAGTTCAGACGCATGGACGAAATCGACCAGGGGACGATGGCACCTTCTGCTATGGTAAGGCGTGGATTAGGAATCACCAGCTTAGGGTTGATTCTAAGCTTAGTACCAAGTCCATGACAGTCTTCACAAGCGCCATGCGGTGAGTTGAACGAAAATGAGCGCGGCGCAATCTCCGGCAAACTCATAACACCGTGCGTGTCACAGGCAAAATGCTCAGAAAAAAGTTTTTCCTCTTTACTATCAGGGTCCAACACAGTCATCAGACCCTCTCCATGACGCAACGACGTCTCTATGGAGTCGGCCAGACGGCTTCGATCTTCATTTTTCTCCTCAATTCCTTCCCCTGACTTCAGTTTCTTGACGATTTTTTTAAAATTCCGTACCACCAAACGATCCACAACGATTTCAATCGTATGCTTCTTCTTCGGATCCAGCTGAAGATCTTCGTTGATGTTGAAAATGTCGCCATCAACCCGAATACGTACAAAGCCTTCCTTACGAATCTTATCCAAAACTTTCAGATGTTCGCCTTTGCGGTCTAGCACGACTGGCGCCAGAAGCATGATCTTTCTGCCCTCAGGCATATCAGCTACCTCATCTACAATCTGACTGGTACTCATGCGCACTATATCCGCGGAGCACTCCGGGCAGTGCGGATGGCCGATTTTGGCATATAAAAGACGCAGATAGTCATATATTTCCGTCACCGTACCCACCGTGGAACGGGGATTGCGACTAGCCGTTTTTTGGTCGATAGAAATAGCAGGAGAAAGACCATCAATCGAGTCTACATCAGGTTTTTCGGTCAGCTGTAAAAACTGTCTGGCGTAGGTAGAAAGGCTTTCTACATAGCGTCTTTGCCCTTCAGCATAAATGGTATCAAAAGCCAGCGAAGACTTTCCGGAACCGGACAAGCCGGTAATGACCACTAGCTTATCGCGCGGTATCTCTACATCGATATTCTTAAGATTGTGGACACGTGCGCCTTTGACAACAATTTGCTTCAAAAAAAGGGTATTAAATAATATATTCCAGTTTTTTCAACTTAGCACACTATTTTTTAAAAATCAAGCCCCCACAATCAGACTAACTTAAATCGGAAAGCTCAAAAATGTCTTTGAGCCTTGGCCCAATGACCGCCACGCGGCCACCTCTCATTTTTTCAAATTGCCTCTTATCCATCCATCGATTGAAAATCTGTGCCAAATCCTGATCGCCAATATAAAAACCGGCACCTCTTTGAGTGGTCATAGCTTTTAAAAAGACCCGTATCAGCGTAGAAAGCGGAAGCCCTAGTTTGCCAGCTTTCCACTTGGCCTCTTCATGAAGCCTCGCATCGAGGCGTATATTGATTTGCTTGTACTTACTCATAGTATTGTGACATTTAGGATATAACGAGTAGCAGAGACTATACAAATTACTATGAAAAAGCTAGCAATTTTCTCAGGCAAAATAAATAGAAAGGCTTATTTAAGCCGAAATAGATAAGGAATATATCTGAATTACTAGTAAAAACATATGAATTTGTATAATGCTCCTGGCGCATACCCCACGAGGTACTAAGTTCTTTCCTCTACAACAATAAACATTGAAATCATTGCCGTATCGTTGTATCGTCATGTTGCAAAAAAAGTAAAAAAATAAAATTATGATAGAAATACTCAAAGAAATACCTTTTTTCTCACAACTAAGCGACGAAGATTTGGAGGCCATAGCGGAAACTGTAGAGATGCAGTATTTTGGCCCAGAACAGGTAGTTTTTGAAGAGGGTGATTATGGGGAAGAAATGTACATCATCAAGAGAGGAAAAGTTAATGTTATACGCGATTATGCCATTATTGCCGAGCTTTCAGACAACGCCTTTTTTGGCGAAATGGCCCTTGTGTCCGAAGAGCCCCGCAATGCGACCGTAAAGGCAATGAGTGATGTAGAGGTTCTGGTTCTGAAAAAAGATGATTTTAAAAGACTTCTCGAAACAAAGCCTTCAATCGCCTCTGTTGTTAGTTATGAAGTCGTCAAACGCGCCAACCAACTTTCTTAGCCCAAAGCTAAATGAGCTTATTACTCTATTTCTATTTCATACATTTTTTAGCAGACTACCCATTTCAGTCGTCCTCTTTGGTTAAATATAAATCAGAGCACTTTTTGGGAATAATTATTCATAGCTCAGTTCATCTGCTCGCTTTGTTGGTCGTTTTAGCCCCGTTTTTTCCCGATAACAAGTTGTGGATGGCCATTGCGATTATCTACATCACGCACATCATAATAGATCAGACCAAGGTGATGTTGAATAAAGCCTATCCTAGTCATGTCCTGTTTTTCTACTTTCTGGATCAGTTCTCACACCTGGTCATTGTCACAGCCTGCGCCTTCTATGTTGGCTTGCTCACACCACAATATTTGGCAGGCGAGACAATGGATTTGTACTCCAGTCAGTCCGTCATGCTTTATTTGCTGATTATGGTGCTAAGCACTTATGTCTACGACGTTACACGTTATTTCACGCAGGGCCGGCATAAAGAAGTATTTCAACGCGACTATAAAACCATGCTCAAAAACGCCATTATCGTCACCGTGGCATTTGGGGTGTACTGGGTGGCTTATTAACAAAAATTCCCCGATTTATGCATCAGGGAATTTCGAAGTGAGCCTTCTTCTTGTTAGCTGGGCACAGCATCAGTTTCAGGATTCTCATTGTCTTTGTTGCGAGAATCTAGCACACTTTGCACCAATTCCTTTTCGGCTTGTAGTTCTACTAAGAATACTTTTGATAATGAAGTGGGGTCTATACTCATAAGACGTTTCAATGACGCCCTTAATGTGGCAGTACTCGAAATACGAAAATCTTCATAAAAAATTTCACCTGCAGGGATTAAATATATCAGAGCCTGCTCTTTTGCACTGGGTTTCTCAGGTTGTCTGACAGAATAATGCTCTCGGTACTCTTCCTGAACCACTTTGGGGGCAGGGGCTCTGTAAGGTTGCGGAGCAGGACCTCCGCAGTTTGAAACTTCACTCATAATTGTATTAAGTTAATAATAAATATATTCTGCGCATACGATACCATTAAAAACACAAACTGTCAAGTGCTTGTGTGACAGCTGGCTCGAGAGTCCATTGGATGCTCCATTCAGGCTATTTCACATCAAAATTCCACACTCCATCCCAATCTGCGGCAGGCAAAATCTTCATAAAATCATCACATCTTTTCGCAAATACCTCAGATGGCGCGTCTCCAGTCAGGCTCTCGAATTTTGCCTTTGCTTCCGCAAACTTCTTCTCACGATAAAGTCCTAGTGCTTCAGCATAAGTCTTCAATTTTGCGCCCATCTCCGTCGTCTCTTCACCTTTTTTCGCAATCAGTTCATACACTCTTACCGGCTCGTGTTTTCCTTTTACGCGAATCTGATCCAGCTCACGGCAAACCATCTCGTCTTTCACGGCCAAATAGGTCGATTCAGAAATCATGAGGTAAGTGCCGTATTGCTTGTTAATACTCTCTAGTCTGGAGGCCAGATTCACGTTGTCTCCCATAGCCGTGTAATCAAAGCGGTTCTCGGACCCCATATTGCCAACGACGGCTTCACCGGAATTTAGGCCGATACGCACTTTTAGCTCAGGCAGATTCAGTTTGGCCCATTTATCTCTAAGTTCCGCCAGTCGTTTCTGGTTTTCCAGAGCGGTGTTGCAGGCATGAAGCTCATGCCCGGTAACGGGAATTGGCGCGTTCCAGAAGGCCATTATGGCATCACCTTCATACTTATCCAGAGTGCCGTGGTTGGCGAGTATAATTTCTGTCATTTCACCCAGATACTCATTAAGAAGCTTCACCAGATCTTCCGGTTTCAACTGTTCCGAGACGGTTGTAAAGCCGGCAATATCCGAGAAGAACACAGTGACCGCGCGCTTTTCGCCGCCCAGCTTCAGCATGTTCGGATCGCTTTTGATTTGCTTAATCACTTCCTTGTTCACAAAGTGCCCGAAGGCTCCTTCAATAAACTGTCGCTGGCCTTGCTCCAGAATAAAGCGAAGCAAAAAGGTACCTATAAAACTGAACAGAATCATCAGAATAGGATACACCACATTCACCAGAATACGGTATTCGTAGGCCACAATTCCACAGACCAATATACCAATTAGTTCAGCAAGAAGAAGAGGAATCGCATAGCGGACTTTTAGAAAGGAAAAGACGACAATATTGATGACCAGAAAGCCCAGAATCGTTAGCCAGAGGCTGAGCTTGGATTGATCCCGCAGGAATTCCTGCGTCACGATGGTCTGAATGTTATTGGCGTGGATTTCAACGCCCGGCATACGCACTCCTTCACTCACTGGTGACAGGTAATCGTCTTGTAGATCGATGGCTGTTGGCCCGATAATCACAATCTTATCTCTAAAATCAATCGGGTTGCCCTTCTTGTCCACCAGATTCTCGTTCAGCAAATCTGAAAACGAAATATGTGTGAATGCATTCGGTTGGGCGAAGTAGTTGATGTACATAAAATGCACCTCATCCCCCGAAGTTTTATCCTTTTTGGTCCAGGCGGGGATTCGAATATCTTCCGAATAGTCAAAATGGCCATCAACCACCCGGTAATCGGATGGCTCCGCCCGAAGATAGATACGGGCAAGAGCGAGTGAAAAGGCATCGATTACACCTTTCTCGGACTGACTGAAAAGCGGAAGTGACCTCACAAAGCCATCGGTATCCAGCTGAATATTGATCCATCCCAAACCTGAGTCACCCGTCAGAATTCGATCGTTCGGCCATTCATATCCGCGTTCCCCGTTGTCAAAGAAGTATCGGGAAGCCAGTATCACATTGTCATAATTGGTCAGAGTATCCGCAAAAGCCTGGTCGTCCTCGGGCCCGACAATAGAAGCATCCGGAAAAGTCACATCAATGCCAATCACAGCCGCGTTATGAGCATTCAGAATGTTCACAGCCCTGGCATAATTCTCTCGGGGCCATTGCTTAAAAGGTCCAAGCTCATTTGGCTTCAGGCTTTTCTCATCAATGGCTACCACAACAATCTCGGTACTGGCGGAATCATAGTCATAAAACTTATTCTGCAAGTTGCGCTGATAGCTCATAAACCAGCCCCTCTGCATGATAAGAAAAACGAGTATCAGGAGTGTCGCTCCCAGGCCCAGAAATTTTAGATATTTTTTGACCATATTATCCTATTATTATAGCACAAAAAAAGGCCGAAGTCTAGTAGGCCAGGCCATTTTTGTTTTAGTCGAATAGTCTAATTCTCTTCGAGTTGATTAAGCAGAGCTTCAGGATCTTCATTCTCCTTGTCTTCCTGCTCTTTATTCTCAGAAAGCAAGCGCTCAAGTGTGCGCACATTCTGATCAAGCTCCTTTGTGAGCTCCTTAATTTCATCTGTTTGCTCTTCTTGAGTTTGTATCATTATGCCTTTTTCTTAGCAGCTTTAGCTTGCTTTGATAGCTTCTCTCTAAGTTGTGCTTTTTTATTTTCAAGCCTTACTTTTTCCTCCGCAGAAACTAACCTTTTATTATAGGCACGTATAACCTGATTAGCAACTTTTGTCTGATTCTTTCCTCGGAAACTATCATAATTTGCTGGCCGCAGTGCATAATACTCAGCATCAACTTTTTTTAGAGCCTTTTCGGCTGTAGTAACGTCTGCACGAAGCTTTTTAAGACCATGACCGCCTTCCTCGATTGCAGCCATCAAAGCTTTATCGGCTTTTTGATAAGTAGCCCTGGCTTTCTTTAGTCCTTCGAGCTTTGCCCTTCTTCTTGGTTCATAGTTTAAATCAATAACGGTTGAAATAGGAACGACCTCATCAGGTGAATCAGGATTTCCCTCAGCAATACTCAGAAGATAAACTCCCTTGCCTGTTTCATTTGCGATTCTAGCTCTTTGAACCGTAACAAGCCCATCGGCAAGTACGGCATGTTGACCTGGCGCAAGATCAACCTTGCTAAGCATTTCATCAGTCAGGCGAGCACGTCTTTTTAGAACCTTGGAAGGTTTTTCTAATTTATAGTCCTCTGTTTCAGAAAGAACTATAGTATCGCGCAGGAGTTGGGCAAATTCAAAGTCGTTCCGATAAGCCATTTCTCCCCCTCTGCGGTTTCGATTCAACTGCCTTGCTTTGGCTAGTTCAGACAACTTCCTATTATATTTCTTGCCAGTGATTTCGTACAATCCAGTCGGGGTTGATGGAAGGTATCTACTTCTATTTTTCATGACACGCCAAAGATCCTGAGTTGCCTTTTTTACATTTTTTGGTACGTGGACTACCCGTTCCATCACCGCGTCAACAGATGATCCTGTAAGTAAGGCATCCATCGTATCACCAGTTCGAGCTTCACTTTCAAGAAAGAGCCGCAGGTCTCTTACCTCCTTCATCATGCCCTTTGCATCAGATACTAGCCTTTCTGTAGCTCTCCCTCCTCGGATCGCTTGGTTGAGACTTCTAACTGTACCCTGTATTTTCTTCAGTTGTGCAACCAATTTATTATAGCGGGCTACTTTTGCTTCATATCCCTTTAGCGTTTTGCTATTTCTATTTTCTCTTATCATTCTATCCCATGGCTGCTCATCTTTAGACTTAGCTAGTAGCTTTGGTCTGCCAGGCTTTGTTAAGCGTTCTTTAGCCTTCTTGGAGAGATCCTCAGCCTTATCAACACTATGGCGAGCAGTGTCCACCCATAGTTTATGCTTTTCAGCAGAAGTAAGCTTCACCTCAACGTCTTCGGAGCCACCTTTAGGTTTTCTGCCAGGCTTGTCAGTAGGATTATAGAAGACAAGGTTATTATCTTCGTTAAATACTTGGTTAAACAGGTGTTTGATTTTCATTGTTCTTTTTTTATTGATAATCAGAGTATTATATCATAATTTTAATCAAGTTGCAAGCAAAAGCCCCCGAACCTGTTTAAAGTTTGGGGGTTCCTGCACATTCCAATCGACCATGATTACTCGACCTCATCGAGCTGGTTGACGATGCCCTTGAAGCTGAAGGTACCATCGTGGTCAGCCTTCAGACGCTTGGCAATCGTGCTGCCATCCGTAAGTGTGGCGAACAACTTGAAGCCTTGGCCTTCGCGGACGAGGTAGGTATCGCGGAAGGGGAGTTCCAGACGTCCATTCGTAGTGGAGATGATCGTGGGCTCGTACCAGTTTGCCTGCGAAGATACGCGTCCCGGGCCACGGAAGAGTCGGATGCAGATGCGGTCCAGGGAGATCTTGTTACCCTGAGCGCTAAATCGCCCGGTGGGCGTGCAAGTGGCCGCTGCTTCCTCCAGTTGTGTCGGATCAGCAGGTGCTGGGCTAGGTGGCTCAGCGTTCATGTTGTTGTCCACATGTGTGGAGCCTGGGGGATTCTGAGCGACAGCCTTGATCTTGGCGATGTGAACTTCTACGGGTGGTCGGGGCATCGGAGCTTTGGAGCTGGGGTGCGCATGGCATCCCGTACCCAGAGTCAGCGAAACCATCAGCAACGTCAAAAGACAGAGCATGCGATACATGTCCGCCTCCTTTCCTATATGGTCGTGGTGAATGAGCAGGTCGGCCTTTCGACCCACTCAGAAACTAGGTTTTCGAGCAGGGCCAGAGGAGGCCGTGGCTAATATTAATAACAGTATATTTGAAATATGTCAATTAAGGTAACTTGACGAAATACAATATACTTGTAAAATATTCAGCTATGGTGTTGCCTAGGCTTTATGCCTAATAAAATGATTCCTGTGATCCCCAAAAGGAACATTCCCAGGCTCAGAAGCTGTCCTAGCGTGAAGTATCCGAATATGAAGCCAATCTGCGAGTCCGGCTGTCGCCAAAATTCTAGTATGAAACGAATAACCCCATATAAGGCAAAATAACTCAGGGTTAAAACACCCCTCTGAGGCTTTTTAGTAAAGATGAAAAGAAGAATCAGAAATAAAAGCACTGCACCTGCTGACTGGAAAAGCTGAGACGGATACCGAAGAAGACCATCACCAAAATCCACGCCAATCCATTCCCATTTTGGGCTTTCGACTACGCGTCCATATAGTTCACGGTTTATAAAATTGGCGATTCGCGACAAAACCGTTACCAGTCCTCCCGGAATAGCTATAATATCCATCAAACTTACCACGTTGATTCTATGTTTTCTGGCTAAAAACCAGGTCACCAATGCTGTGCCGATCATCCCGCCATGAAAAGACATCCCGCCTTCCCACAGAGCAATAATCTTACTGGGATATTCTATATAGTAGGGCAGGTTGTAAAACAGTACGTAGCCTAGTCGCCCTCCAAGTAGTACGCCGATTAAGAAGATCCAGAAGAGGAAATCAAAAATCTGATTATTGTCTTTAAAAACAGGGCGTTTTTTGTTCAGTAAAATCAAAATTCCGATGCTGATTAACAAGCTGAAAGCATAAGCCAGGCCATACCAACGAACCGCCAATGGACCGATTTGAAATGCGATAGGATCAATCATGCGCTAATATTAGCATGATGATACAATGGGCGCATGAAAATATTTGGTATAGAAACATCATGCGATGACACGGCTGCGGCCGTGGTGGAAGACGGCGTAAAAGTTCTCAGTAACGTGATTGCCTCCTCCATAGATCTTCATCAGGAAACGGGCGGGGTAGTGCCAGAAGTCGCCGCACGCGAACATCTTAGACAGATTTCACCGGTCATCGACAAGGCGCTAGCTGATGCCGATTGTGAGTGGAAAGACATCGACGCTATCACCGTAACCACCAGTCCGGGCCTGATTGCTTCGCTTCTCGTCGGCATCAATACGGCCCAGACCATAGCCTACATTCATCAAAAACCCTTAATCGAAATTGACCACGTTGTTGGCCATGTGTATGCGAATTTTTTGGAGCGCGAAACTGAGCCTCAGTTCCCCTTACTTGTCCTAACCGTATCTGGCGGACACAATGAGCTTATTCTGATGCGCGGACACCATGATTTTGTGAAGTTGGGCGAGACATTGGACGACGCGGCAGGGGAGGCCTTTGATAAAGTAGCCCGATTGCTCGGTCTTGGTTACCCGGGTGGACCCATTATCTCAAAGCTGGCTGAAAGCGGTAACCCTGAAGCCTTCAAATTCCCGAGGCCTATGCTGGATAAAGAAAATAAGCTTAATTTCTCGTTTTCAGGTCTTAAGTCAGCCGTTCGTCGCGAGGTAGAAAAGCTTGAAAAAGCAAACGACCAAACAATCGCCGATATTTGCGCAAGTTTCCAGCAGGCAGTAATCGAGGTATTAGTCGACAAGTTGGTACTGGCAACGCAGGAACAGGAAGTAAAGGAAGTTCACCTGGCTGGCGGAGTCTCCGCGAATCGATTGCTGCGCCAAATGACCCGCGAAAAACTACCGGATAAATTACCAGTATTCTGGCCTATTGAACAAATTTTTTGTACAGACAATGCCGCTATGATTGCCTCTGCTGCATATTTCAAAAAGTAATACACCGCCCCTAGCCTCATTGGCAAGAATACCCTATACTAAGCTCAACAAAAACCATGCAAAAACAAACGGATTATCTCATCATCGGCTCGGGAGTGGCGGGATTGGCGACGGCCTATTTATTGAGTGAATTTGGCAATGTTACTGTGATGACCAAAGGTGAAGTACGTAACACCAATACATATTGGGCTCAAGGGGGGATTGCTGCCGTTCTTTCTAATAAAGATACCTTTGAAAGCCATATGGAAGACACTATTAAAACCGGTGCCGGTCATTGCAACGAAGCAGCCGTCAGGCAAATAGTCTTTGGAGCCCCAAAGGCCATCAAATTTCTTCAGTCAATCGGACTAAAAATAGAAGACGAGCCTATGCTTGAAGGTGGCCATTCACGGGCACGAGTTTGGCGCAGTTCAGACTTCACCGGACGCGATATACTCGAGGTACTCATAAAGGCAGTTCAGAAAAAGAGTAATATTTCCTTCCTGGAAAAAACTGAAGCAGTAGAGCTGATAGTTGATGAAGATGAATGCAAAGGAGCTTTTATCAGAAAGGAAAATGAGGATGAAATAGAAAAAGTGGCTGCCAAACATACAGTTTTGGCTACGGGGGGACTGGGGCAGCTTTTTGGTAAAACCACCAACACTCTAGGCTCTGGTGGCGATGGCTTGGCACTGGCTGTCAATGTGGGGCTGAAGCTTAAAGATGTTGAATTTATCCAGTTTCACCCAACCGCTTTGTCCATAGCCAAAGGAGGTCGCCACTTTCTGCTTTCCGAAGTACTTCGTGGCATGGGAGCTAAAATAGTCAACAGTCGCGGGGAAGCTTTCTTAAGCAAATTCGATCCAAGAGCAGAAATGGCTCCGCGAGATTTAGTGTCCCGGGCCATATTTGTAGAAGAAATGACAGGTGCTGTTCATCTAGATATGCGTCACATAGAGAAGGGGTTGATTCGCAAAAAATTCCCAAATATTCAAAAAGCTCTCAAAGAATACAACCTGGACCTTACAAAAGACCTTATTCCTATAACGCCAGTAGCGCACTACGCTTGTGGCGGTGTGCCAACTGATTTAAAAGGAGCCACCAAACTGCCCGGGCTCTACGCTGTGGGTGAAGTAGCCTGCACGGGTGTGCACGGTGCAAACAGACTGGCCAGCAACTCTCTTTTAGAAGCCATTGTTTTTGCAAAAACTATTTCTGAAAGTCTTGAAAAAAGTGTTGCCATGGACGCCGAAAAAAATGTTAATATCGAATCTATCGAAACGCCGAATATCATAGTCGAGGACATCAATCAGGTCAAAGCCTACGGAAAACGCATTGGGAATATCATGTGGGAAAATGTGGGCATTGTGCGCACGGCTGATGGCATCGAAAAAGCAAAAAAAGAAATCGTTGCCATTCCAGCTCGAGATTACCGCATTCAGCACCGTCAGCTAGCCTGCTACAAGATCATCGAGGCATGCCAGGCTCGGCCGCAAAGCCTCGGCACGCACTATATGACCAAAGAAATCATCTAGCCATATGTTCGACCCCAAATACTTCATCACTTTTATACTCGCCATCATTCCGGCCTTGATTTGGGCTGCCTTATTCATGAAGAAGCACAAAGAAAACAGATGGCTGGTCTTCTTTACCTTTCTTGGGGGCATATTTGCCGCCCAGCTAATTCTGCTTTACAAGGGATATTGGGATAGTTCCATCAATCTGATTTTTGCAAAAGTAACGCTGGTCGATTTTCGCAGTAATATCAGTTCTATGTTCGTCAGCACCGTGCTGGCGGCTTTCGTGACCTTCATGGGAATAGGTGCCATGGAAGAATTCTTCAAGTTCGGGGTCATGAAGCTGATAGGCAAACACTTCTTTCGCTCCATCGACGATGTGATCAGTCTGGCCATCATCAGCGCCCTGGGCTTTTCGTTCTACGAAAACATGATTTACCTCAACGGTCAGTGGGGGGTTCTGAGCACCAATGGCTTCATTATGCTGGCTTTGACACGCGCCACGATCGTAACCATGGTACACGTGCTATGTTCAGGTGTTTTGGGTTATTATTTTGGCCTGGCCTATTTTGCCTCACCCGTTTTGCGCTTGGAGCATGCCGAAAAAAAACACCATCCTGTTCTAGTCTTCTTCAAGAATATCTTACACATGAAGAAGTCACACCTTTATCACAACGAGATGATTACTATTGGGTTGGTCACTGCCATGCTGCTTCATGCAGTGTACGACTTTGTTCTTTCTTCGACCATCAACCTAAGCCCACTTATGATTTCCGGTACCATTCTTGTCTATTTCTTTGGAGGTTATTACTACCTTTCATATCTCATAAGACAACAAAAGAACAAATTGCAGCTGGGTTTGCTTTTAAAAGAAATATCCGATGACTAAGAAGAATAACTCTGATGCAAAATCTAAAGGAAAGCCAGATTTTTTGAGACTTGGTATCGATGATCAGGTCCTTTTGATTAACGAAGCTCTTTCTGAACAGGTTTTTATGGCCCTAGAAATGGATGGCGGAGGCATGGAAATAATGGATATCGAAGGCACGGACGTACTCATCCGTTATTACGGCGCCTGTGGTAATTGTCCAATTTCCGAATCGGGAACACTCATGTTCATTCAAAAGACACTCCAGGAAAAGGTAGACCCAAGGATTCAGGTGAAAATCGTATAAAAAGACCAAACTTATTCCTTTGGTCCCTTTTCAGGAAACGCATTTTCTACCTCCTTCTCTTTTTCACTGTGGTCCTCAGGCACTTCAGTTTCATGTGATTTTTCCACACCAAGAGCCTCATAAAGCTCATTCTCTTTAGCACGGTGCTCCGGTGCAGTATGATCAATCTTAGATATGCGCATTTTAGCTACAATGGCCGCTATGACCAAAAGTACAAATAGACCAATAATCCAGTAATAATAATCCGGCATTTTTTTGTATTAATATATTCTATACATTATATCAATTTTTCACGCTAAAAACAAGCCCTGGGACCCAAAAAGAGATACACCTACCCCCGCAATGACTTCATCATATCAATCCGCGCCTGAATCAGCTCTGTCGTACCGATATCTTCACGATAAAAAACAGGACCGCTCACCGATTCAACGCCCTTTTGAGCCATTTTTTCGGCTTCCTCTATGGTATCCGCCTTGCCAATAAAAGCAATCGCGCGAGACCCCAGCATATAAAGTCCATCTTCACGTTGATCTACCGAAGCCAAATAGTACTCGACCCCATCAGGCAGCTCTCCAATTTCAATCTTATCACCTTTGCGAGGATTGGTAGGGTAGCCTTCAGGTACTACATACTTACAAACAGTCGCTTTTCCGGAAAACCAAATGTCCAGCTTATCTAAAGTTCCATCTATGGTCGCCTGGCAGACATCCACAAAATCTGTTTCAAGCAGGCTCAGAGCGTTCATGGCTTCCGGATCACCAAACCGCGCATTATAGTCAATGAGTCGTACTCCATTTTTCACCGCGATGAAACCTCCGTACGTAATGCCTTTAAAGGGGGCACCAAGTTCTTCTTTCAGAGCCGCTGCCGTTTTTACAGTGATTTCGTGGGCATCTTTCAAATCCTGCCTAGTCAGAAAAGGAAGATTCTCGGGATAATTGTAGGTTCCCATTCCGCCTGTGTTTGGCCCTTTGTCGCCAACAAGTGCTCGTTTATGATCCTGAATCGGCGGCATATCAACCACATGCTCTCCGTCCACAAAACTCATTAGGCTGAATTCCTGTCCAATAAACTTTTCCTCAATAATCACAAAGCCATCTGATTCAATAAACTTTTTGGCTGCTTCAATACCTTCTTCGGCCGTTTCAAAGTGATCTCCCTGTACCAGAACCCCTTTCCCTCCATGCAGGCCATCCGCTTTTACTACAAAGTCACCAAGACTCTGGGCATATTCCAACATTCCCTCATCCGATTCAAAGGTGCGAAAGTAGGGATTTCCCGGAATGTGATACTTGTCTAGTAGGGCGCGAGTAAAGGCCTTGGAACTTTCCAGCTGCCCAAGTTCACGGGTAGGCGAGGCAGAAGGAATATTGGCCAGTTTAAGCTCATCCACAACACCTGCAGCAATCGGATTTTCGGGTCCAATCACAGCAAAGTCAGGTTTATTCTGTTCGGCGAACTCGCGCACGGCTATCGGGTCGTTGATATCACCAACATGATAAATTGCCGCCAAGGCCTCAACTCCCGGATTAAGGGCACTGGCAAAAACAATGAGCTCCTCGCATTTAGGCGATTCAGCTAGCTTTTCAGCCATAATATGTTCCCGGGCACCATTGCCGACAAGTAGAATTCTCATATAAGTTTTTGAATTTGAGATTTTGAATCTTGAATTTAAAGCAGTGGCATTTGATCCTCATCAGTAGCACCACTTGAGGCTTGATAGGCAAAGCGCTCGCTTTCAATGCGCTGAAGAACTGCCTCTGTAATATTACCTGCAGGGTAAGGCCCACCCATCGAAGACCAGCAAAAATTCTTTATCTTCTTGTTACCTTCACGGGCGCAATCCAGCAGGTCTTCAATTTTCTGGTAATAAAGCTTATCGACACCAATGGATTTGGCGATTTGCGGAATGGTCAGATGGTTTGCAATAAGCTCAGCGCGCGTCGGCATATCAATTCCATACACATCAGGATTGACGATCGGAGGTGCGGCAGATGCAAAGTATATCTTTTTAGCACCAGCTGCCCGCACCATTTCTACAATCTTTCGGCTGGTGTTTCCGCGAACAATGCTGTCGTCGACCAATAAAACATTCTTCCCCTTAAATTCCAGTGGAATCGGATTGAGCTTGTAGCGAATCGATTTCTGACGCAGATGCTGAGACGGCATGATAAAAGTGCGACCAATGTAACGGTTTTTCACAAAGCCTTCGCGGAATCTCACTTTCAAAACCTCCGACATCGCCAGAGCAATCGGTCTGCTGGTTTCCGGAACCGGAATTATCACATCAATTTGTGGGATATTTTTATCTTCTTTAATCTGCTTGGCCAGTTTCTGCCCCATACGAATTCTGGTTTTATAAACGCTAATTCCGTCAATCATACTGTCCGGCCTGGCCAGATAAACAAACTCAAAAATGCAGGGTGTAAATTCAGCTTTTGCCAGTTGTTTACTATGTAATGTATGGGTCTTCTGATCGATATAGACCGCTTCCCCTGGCTGAACATCACGCAAAAGCTCAAAGCCCAAAGTCTGAATAGCAACGCTTTCCGAAGCTAAAATATATTCATCCTTTTTGCCGGATTCTTTACGGATACCGATTGCCAAAGGACGAATACCATTGGGATCCCGGAAGGCTAGTAGTCCATGACCGGCAATCATTGCCATGACTGCATAACCACCCTCAATGCGCTTGTAGACGTGCTTTACGGCATCAAATATCTGAACGTGAGTCAAATGTCCTTTGGGTTTTTGCTGAATAAGCTGGTGGGCCAAAACGTTCAAAAGTAGCTCAGAATCCGAACTGGTATTCAGGTGTCGCATGTCCTTATCTACCACATCATTTTTGACTTTTTTATAATTCGTCAAATTACCATTGTGCCCCAAGACAATCCCAAAAGGCGCATTTACATAAAATGGCTGAGCCTCTTCTTCGCGGTAACAGCCGGCGGTGGGGTAACGAACATGTCCGATCCCAATATTGCCCTTCAGGCGAATCATATTTTTGGTGCGGAATACATCACGCACTAAGCCATTACCTTTTTTCATGTGTATCTGACTGCCATCATACGTTGCCAGACCGGCCGCATCCTGACCACGATGCTGCAATACTACAAGGCCATCGTAAAGGTCATTGGCGACGGGATGATTGGAGATTATTCCGAGTATTCCACACATAATTGAAGAAGATTAGGGGCTAAACTTTATTCTGTCGTTCAGTGGCGCGAATCGTATTTATAATCAAGGCGGCCACCGTCATGGGGCCTACTCCGCCGGGAACGGGAGTGATAAAACTGGCTTTTTTGCTGATAGCGTCAAAATCTGTGTCGCCGCAAAGTTTTCCTGCCTCATTTCTGTTCATTCCTACATCCACAACTACCACACCCTCTTTCACCATATCCGCCGTAATCAGTTTTTCTTTGCCAACAGCCACAATCAAAATATCCGCTCTTCGGGTATGAGCAGATAAATCTTTAGTATGAATATGACAGGTGGTGACGGTTGCGTTCCGATTAAGCATCATCATACTGATGGGCTTACCGACAATATTGCTATGCCCCACCACTACCACTTCCTGCCCCTGAATGGGAATATCATAGTGGTCTAGAAGCTTCACAATTCCCAGTGGAGTGGCTGGCGGCAAATCTTCAAATTCAGGACTCAAAAACATTTTTCCAACATTGTAGGCATGAAAACCGTCCACATCTTTAGCAGGTGCCACAGCGCGAATAACATCCGGTACATAAATCTGCTCTGGAAGCGGAAGCTGAACAATCAATCCATTGACCGAATCATCTTCATTCAGTTCTTGAATTTTCTGAAGCAAGGATTCCTGAGTGATGCTGTCAGGGTATTTGAACTCACGATACTCGATTCCGGAGCGTTCACAGGCCTTCTTTTTATTACGCACATAAGCCATCGAGGCAGGATTTTCACCTACCAGAATAACGGCCAAGGTCGGATGCAATTCGTCTGCTTTTTCTTTGACAGAATCGATAAGCTGCTCCGACAGTGCCTTGCCGTCGAGTATGGCCATACGAGAGGGGAAAATAAAAATAGCCCCGAAGGGTAAATCGATTATAAGGTTTTTTTTGAAAAAGGCAACAAAAAAGTTGACAAAATAATCAGATATGCGATTATGTGATACCTATTTAACATAAAGTTGTATGAACGAATCAAGTTCACAGCCTCCAAGTTTCCAAATTCCTAGTGGCGATGAAGTGCTACCGGAGGAAAATATGGATGAGTTTAAGGCTTATCTTAATAAAAATGAGCGGGCCAAATATATTATCGCCAGCTATTTAAACATATGGCCGGATCAGTTCAACTTGTGGAGCCTCAAAAATTTTCGCGCTGCCTATCCCGTAGAGTTCGATCCTTTAGTAGGAAGGATTCAGAATTTGATCGACCGGCATGGTTATACGAAGGACACCATTCGTCATGAGCTGCTCGAATGGTTGGCCGTTGTTGGCTGGCCAAGTTCTATCACCGAAGTAATCACCCCTACAGCCCCTGAATCTCAGTCAACAGTTGTGCCCGCTGAAGGAGAAGTGGCAGGTATGCGTGAAGAATTAGAAAGACTGACTGTTCCGGTTGAAAAGGAACCGGTGGATGTTCATGCCAGCACTGTAAGTTCAAGCAGACCTCAAGAACTGCAAAATAATCAGGCTAAACGCGATATTTTCAAGTTCATGAAAATCCTTTTATCGCACGGGCAGTACATTCTCTATCATACGAGCAGCTTCGACGAAATGACCAGGTACGCTGAGGCAAGTCCCAATCGTCTTGCCGCGGAAGTCGTACACTCAGTTCAAACTGAATTATACTCAATAATGCAGCATTATGGTCTGAGTGAGGCGGAAGTTTACGCACTGATTACCGAATGGTTTCAGGCCGAGCAATTTGATCCTGAAGCGGCCAGATACGAAATCACTTTTATTGTTGAAGATGTTAGAAAAACGGAGCCAGAGTCAGGTCCTCCTTTTATGTCTGCTGGTGTCACCCAAGACATAGCCCCAAAGCAGCAAATCACTATACCATCTCCCCCGGAAGATAATGATCCCAAGGGCGTAGCTTTTAGTAAAAAGGGTAAAATACGGGGAAGGGTAATGACCGAATCCCCATGGGGTGCCCCCCCAGCAGAAGAACCAGTTCGCGGCCAGCAAAAAACCATGCAGGTAGCTTTCACCGAAGAAGGCGTAATAGTACCATTTGTTCGCCAAAGAAACGACAAGCCGATTACCCGTTCCCAGTGGCAAAGTGATATCGGACCTCAGCTACAAGAGGAAGTTACACCATTTTTCGACAAATTAATTCCAGAAGGCAAGCGCCTTTTAGCTGCCGTTTTAAATACGCAGGATCTGAGTGACCCGGAAGAAGTAGCCAGAATGATTATGAATCATGCACCGAAAAGCAACGCGAATGCCTTTCGACTAATGAATAAGCATGTCACTCGATTTATAGAGAGACTGGGTCGTCCGGAAGAAGAAGTAAGAAAAGCCCTGGGAATTAAGCTGGAAGGAGGGCATGTACTTCCTGAACCAGCTCCTAAAAAACCGGGTATCAACCCTCGTAAGCAGAAAACCATTCTCAGCACCAGAGTTCAAATAGGAATCCTTAATCGATTTTTAGGAAAGAAAAAGTAATAAAGTTCTGACAAATCCAATATTCATGCGATAACAATTCCCAAATCTAAAAGTTATTTTATGTCAAAAGACCGTTACTCTTCATCTGCAGATTCAACCGGTGAATGGTCAATTCCGCCTTTGGAACTCAGTCCTGAAGAACTGGTAAAAGGAAGCACAGCAAAGGAAAGATCAATGATGGACGCCATCACAGGTTTGGAGAATATAAAAGATGGAAATGCCGTGATGAGCTTATCAAGAAATTATGATGACTATGACCAGGCAGTGTTTTTAAGTTTGGTAAATGACGTGTTAAGAATTCCAGGAGAATATTCAAAAACCAGAGCCGAACTTATTTCAGCATTGAAACCCTCTGATGAGAATCCCGATAGCCAAAGATACACAGCTGAATGGGGGATTCCTGCATCATCCTTAAGTGGGGCAGAATATGTAGCACTTATCATTGATCAGGGAAGAGGGGAGATGCTTCAAGCCTTTCTAGACTTAGAAAACCAAAATGACGGGGAAGCGGTGAGGAAATTAAAGGAAGAACATGGAGAAGGTATTGTAGAAATTGTAACTCATATGCGTCGGATGAGATGTTCCGTTACTGATATTCAGTTAGAACTTAATTACGCGACAACCGGTCGAAAAACCGCATCATTTGAGAGGGATGAAAATGGCATAACAGTCCAATCACCAAGCATTCCGGTAATCGAAGAAACCAGCGAACCCGTTAAAAGTAATCCGGCCCCAGACAGTCAGAAACTCCCCAAAGCAGACTTATTCAAGTCAATTCCTCCTACAGGAACGAGCCCAAAAGAACTCTACGAAGACTACCTAACTGATGACGGCCAAGATATGCTAATAATTCTTATGATGTTAGAAGACGAAGAAATAAGAAATCATAGAATCTTGATGGGACTGGAAGAAGAATACGGGAAGATAGGATTTGTGACGCTGGCTACATGCGTTACGAATCTGCGAGAGATGAAGCAACTAGTAAATGCTTTTTCATCGGGAGCTCCGAGCAAACCTTCGCCATTGGCTGACAAGAAGGTTGTAGATAGCAGTCCAGCTAAAGGTAAAAAACCTAAGCGCAGTAGTTTATTTGGTCGCGCACTTTTTGGTAAGAGGAACAAGAGGGCGAATAGTTAGATTCAATCCGAAAAGTACTTATCACCTCTTTTTAGAAACCCTCTTCATTCTTTCGGTGAACGTTTCTGTGGGGTGCTTCATCCACTTGTCGAATTCTTTACCAGAAGCAACCAGTGCATTGATCTTTTTGCTAGTATTTTTATTTCTACCATACCCCTCAGCTGCACCTTTCTTAGCTTGTGTGCAAATTGCCAGGGCACCAGATAATTTGTATATGGAGACATCATTCATGAACAGGCAATGACGAGTAGAATTAATGACTTTTGCCACATTACCATTTATCTCAAATGTAGTTGTTGGCCCCTTGTAGCCTACATCGGCAACGAATCCTCCTATTTCATTGTGATACCTAAGTGGAACACGAACAGTGAAACGACTAGGATTTTTTTTGTCTAAGGTAATGAATTCAGTAAAGTCATCAGCCAATTTTTTTAATATTTCACGTTCTTTTGGACTTACTTCCTTCTGCTTTTTTGCCACGTCATCAAGGCCTAATCGCTTAAAAATACCACCACCGGGGTCACGTAGGCTGCGACCTGTAATCTCTTTAGTAGTAATTTCGATGGCACTAGCTACAAACAATTCTCTTAACTGTCTTTGAGACTTTTTGTGGCTATTTTTACCCTTTTGTACTTCTCTTAACGCTTTATACGCTCGGATCAGCCTATTCATTCTCTCCTGCCTTGGAAGTCCAACTTGAAAGGGATCCTTATCAGGGTTCCTTTTTGGATTACAATACTCATTCCATTGCTTTTTAGCTGCTGAATCCATAACCCTTTTTCCTTCAGCCTGTGGGTCGCTTTTGGGTTTTTTTGATGGAGCCTGCGGTTGGGCACCAACAACTTCCTTTTTCTTCGGCGCACCCTTTTTTGCCTGCTGGTAGACAAGCCTATTTAGGTCGTCTGGAAAAATATTTTTGAACATATTTTTTGTTTTTATGAAATACTCAATGACACATTATAACAAAAAAAAGGCTTCATGTCAAATATCATGAAACCCTAAGTTTACAGCCTGCCAGAAACAACCCCCCAAATCTCCTCCGCAATATCCTCAATTGTTTTTGTTGCATCAATCAACTGCATACTTGGCGTTTCTTCGGCAATCCTTTCGTAGTTTTCCCATATTTTCGCCAGTTTATCGGTCTTTTCAAAAAGCTCAAAATCACTGCCACGGCCGGCGATGCGCTCGATGCATTCATCGGGTGAAAGCTTAAACAAAAAAGTGATGTCAGGCAGGCGGAAGTTCTTGTTAAGCGCTTTGAGCCACTCCATATCCACATTCATACCGCCATAAGCCAGCGTCGAAAACAGGTAGCGGTCGGTAATCACTATCTGCCCATTCTGTAGGGCAGGCTCAATTTCATTTTTCAGGTGTTCAGCACGATCTGCGGAGAACAGAAGCTGCAGACCTTCCGGTGAAGAACTCCACTTATGCTGAAGAATTTCGCGAATCAGTTTACCGATAGGCGAATCAGACGTTGGTTCTTTGGTCAAAAGCGAAGGTTTGCCGTTCTTTTCAAGCTTTTCGGCAAGAAGTCTGGATTGTGTAGATGAACCGGAGCCATCAAGCCCCTCAAAAGCGATAAACATGATCAAATGGATTAGCAATAATCACACTTTATCATAAGGTATAAGCCACCGCGATTATTTAGCCCGCATAATAAAAACTACTTGCACTTTATTCTATTTGTGATATAATCTAAATATGGGCAATTTAGGAAAACCAACTGGACCAAACGAAGATGTATCAATGGACTATGCTAGATTCCCAGCTGTAGTACAAAGTGTCTTTGATGATGCTTCTGCTTTTGAGGATTTGACTGGCAAAGATCCAGGAGCACCAATAACGCATTTTAAGTGTGTTGTTATAGTTTCCGATCAGCCAGTTGAGCTGCATCTTTCTAATCCGTATGCTGATCATTGGAACTGCTATTCTGAACCTGCGATGGGTTCGGAAAAGATTGTAGCGGGAGCTTCGACAGCTCAAGATGCATTAGCTGATTTTCAAGCCAAGCTAGGAGAGCCGGAACAGCCCGTTACAAAAGAGCAGGATGCAAACCCTGCCGCCGATACTCGTGTAAACATTGATGAGACATTAACTGCCGAGCAAGAGGCTGAAAAACGCGGAATCAGCGTAGAACAATGGCGAGATGTTCGGCATGTAATCGGTACTGTGAAGAAAGTTGATCGCGATAGATTTAAAGGTGCAGGACCGGATCTTGCACTCGATAATTTTGAATTTGACGGAGGCGGAAATATAATTGTACCTGGTGACCTCTCTCTTGATGATGGTGGATTGACTCATTTGCCGAAAAATCTGAAAGTTAAGGGGAGCTTATCTCTCACTTCCTGCGCAGGGCTAGCTAGTCTGCCGGAGGGCTTAGAAGTAGAAACTTTTGTTGAACTCAGCTTTTGTAACGGCCTGGACGCAAAAGAAACCCTGCCCTACTTATTTGAACGATTATTGGCTGGAAAGATTAAGGCAATTGTTTCAGCCTCCTGGAAAACTGATGACATTAAAGCGAATCTACCTGAAGGGCTGCATATAGATGAGTTTGGTGCAAATGTGATTTATATGGATGAAGCTATTCTGGAAGATGGATATATTGAATTTAAAATAATGGAGGCGGAAATGATGAGCTAGATGTAGGAAGCAACTCGTTCTTCAGGTGTTCGGTGCGATCAGACGTTGGTTCTTTGGTCAAAAGCGATAAACATGCTTTTAAACTAAGTTTCTACTATTGACAAAAGGCAAGTTATATTGTAATATAGCAATACAATTTGATCATTACTAACATCAAAAAGATCAATCGGGATTCGCTTGTTAGCGACTAATCACGGTCGCTACCAGACGATCTCCCGGTTTCTCCGGGGGGAAGGGTTATCATGAATCGTTTCGCTAGTGCTCGTTTGCATTGCGTAATTTGGTCCTATCGTGTGCGCTCGTTGTCATGGGACATCGTGTGCCTCAGTATGCCTTATTGGGCGATGTTCGTGCCATTATGGTGGCGTATTCCGTCACTGAAGAAGGCGCACGCTCGCGCGATGCGTGAGTTCTACCCCAATCGGCCCCGGTAACAGGGACTAGAAACCGGTATTGGGGCGCATGGCTGAAAAGCTCTGCGCCCCAAACACTCCTATTAAGAATGCTAGAATATGCTATAATTCTCTCAGTCTATTCTTTTTGAACAAATGAAAAAAACTTATATCTATCTCATCATTGTTTTACTTTTGCCTCTAATATTTTTAGCAGGTTGTGGCAAAGACAAAAGGCCAAGTCTGGACGACAGAATCGATGGATTCGGGCAGGAGCAGGGCCGTTCATACGAAGGCATCATTGAAAAACTGGAAAGTCTGGATGTCTACCAGCAGGGAACACATAAACTTGTAACAGAAGACGACGGAACAATCATCATCCAAAGCCCTAGCATTGATCTAAACCGCTATCTGGACGAAGAAGTGTTAGTAAGAGGGGTAATGGAAGATGTTATTGGTGATGCGGAAGACGTTTTTACAGTAAGCGAAATTTCCTATATGGATGAGTCTAAATCGGCTGAATTAACGGATTACGAAAACAGGCTCTATGGTTTTAAATTCAGCCATCCATCCACTTGGATTCTAGACGAAGGACAAGGTGATTTGGGACTGAAGTTTGAAGAGAGTGAAATTGTCAGCATTGCAATTTTCTCAGACAAAACCGATCTGGACGCCTTTGCCGCCAGTCGCGAAGATGGTGAAGCCACCGAAGTTACGATTGGTGCCCAAAGAGCCCTCCGTTATGTGTATGGTTCTCAGATGGGCTTTTATGTGCCGAATCCACCCAAAAAGAAGATTTACCTCATCAAATACGTGCCCAGTATCAATGCTGTAGATGACAACAAGGCGGCCGAAAGCCAGCTCAAGTTTTTCTATAATCTTTTAGACAGCTTCGAGCCTATCTTTCTGAGTCAGGCACAAGGTGAAAAGTGTGGTGGCCTTCAGCAAATTGAATGCTCCGAAGAACATATCTGTCAGTTGGAAAGCGACGGTAAATACGCCGAAGGCATCTGTGTGGCGATTGGCGGAGAGTCCGATCAGGCAAGTTGTCCATACATCGCACCACCAACAAGCTGTAAGCAGTATCGTATTTCTGAATACAGCCTCAAAGGTTGCCCAAGTCGCTACGAATGCGTTGGTGATGGCGCCAGTACAGCCTCTACCTCATTTCGTGATTTGAATACAGTCGATGCAGGTGAAGCTCCGGAAGACTATGAGCCACCAGTCGAAGAAGATATCCCTCTAGATGACCAAAATGGAACGGGCAACGCCACTGAGAACGACACCGATGAAGCAACCTATGATGTCCCCGATGTTTCAGACGTCACCGCTCTTTATGTGAATGAGCGAAAAGGCTTCAGTCTTTTAATGCCCAAAAGCTGGTACTACGCCAGTTTTGGAGCAGCTGACGGAACCTTGTGGAAGGTCGGATTTGCAGATTTTGGACTGGAAGAGACAGAAGAAGCAATCATAACTTTGAATCTGCAAGAAATGTCTGGAGGAAAGGCTTATAAAAAGATTGATGATGTTTATTACGTATTCGATGGCTCTTCCGATCTGACAGCGGTAATGAAGAAGATGGCTGACTCAGTCGAATCTTCCGAATAATCTTAGCTTTACATCAAGATTAGCTTTTGTTAGTCTTTTCGAGCTTGTGAAAGGAATAATCTTCCGATTTTATGCATTTGAATGAAATGGCCAGGGAGCTCCAAATAACGACACAGGAATTGCGTCGGGAACTTGCTAAAACGAATTTCGGCATCAGTACCGGAGCCCACGAAATTGATGATGCCCTTTCAATGGGAATCATCCGTTTTTTAAAGGGGAAGATCAAACCCACCCTTAAAAACAGGCGAGTCGCGATAATAATGAAGGATGGAACAGTGTCCAGAAAGAAGGAAGAGGGAGAAGAAGGGGAAGAGGGAACTGAAGCAAAGAAGGAAGGAAGTAAGAAAAAACCAGTTACGCGAGCCATGACCAAAAAAGAGAAGGAAGAGATTGAGAGCAGAAAGCGACGTGAAGCGGAAGAAGAGGCAGAAAGACTCAAACCCAAGCCAACGGTAGATCGTAGTTATGTTCCTAAAAATGCCCCAAGGGCTGTTTCGGACAGTGGTAAGGCACTTCATGTCTCAAGACGCATCGAAGTCGGTGCAAACGACGAAAAGAAAAAAGGGGAATCCTCATCAGAACTTCCCAGAACCTACTACAAGGGCAAGAAGAAGAAGCGCGGAAAGCGTGGTCAACATGGTCAGATGAATGAACTGGAAATTATCAGCAGACATCCTGGACGCAAGATTAAGATTGCCAGGGTGAATTATCAGGAAGAAATGGCCGATGAGCTCAGCGCTGAGGAAATAGAAGTCATGAAAGATCAGGATCGTGAAGCCTTCAAGGCGCAAAAAAAGAACCGTGCAACCGGCCAGAAAAGAGGGCCCAAAGAACAACCACAGATTAAGGCAAAGACTGGTATTATAGAGGTTCCCTCTATTATTAGCCTAAAGGAGTTCGCCGAAAAAGCAGGTCTTTCAGTAACTGCCGTTATAGCCAGCCTGCTCAAAAATGGCATGATGGCCACCATCAACCAACAGCTCGACTTCGATACAGCGGCTATTATTGCCGATGAGCTAGGAGTAGATATCAAGAAGAAAGAAGAAGAGGCCGATGTAGAAGATATGTTTGAGGGAGACCTCACAAAGCTACTGGTAGATGAAAAACAGAATCTGGTCACTCGTCCGCCTATCATCAGTATTATGGGGCACGTTGATCACGGTAAAACAAGACTGCTCGACTATATTCGTAAAGCCAACGTGATGGCCGGAGAAGCCGGTGGAATCACTCAGCACATCGGAGCCTATCAAGTCGAAATGAATGGTCAGCTCATCACATTCCTCGATACACCGGGACACGAAGCTTTTACCAGCATGCGCGCCCGCGGAGCCAAGGCTACTGACATCGCGATTCTTGTGGTAGCAGCCGATGAAGGGGTGAAGCCACAGACAATCGAAGCTATCAATCACGCCAAAGAAGCCGGCATTCCTATCATCGTGGCTATCAACAAGATGGATAAGCCCAATGCCAATCCAGATAAGGTAAAAGGTGAACTGGTCGAACACGGTCTGCAGTCTGAAGACTGGGGAGGAAAGAATATTATGGTGCCAGTTTCCGCACAAACCGGTGAAGGAATCGACACTCTGCTCGAAATGATCCTATTGGTGGCCGAGGTGGAAGACCTAAAAGCAAATCCCGACAGGCAAGCAGTGGGAACCGTCGTAGAGTCGAATCTTGATAAAGCTCTAGGACCGGTAGCAACTATTCTGGTTAATACAGGTACGCTCAGAGTAGGGGATAGCGTGGTTGTTGGAACATCCACCGGTAAAATCAAAGCCATGCACGACCATAAAGGCAAAAACCTCAAGACAGCACCACCATCGACTGCAGCTCGTATTTCCGGACTTGCCAAGGTGCCTCAGGCTGGTGACATATTGCAGTCATTCAAGACCGACAAGGTGGCTAAAGCAAGAGCCCAAAAGTTGATAGCGATGAATGCCGCCCGCGAAGAAAAGATGAGTGGTTCTATGGTAGAGCGTTTGGTATCCGGTATTAGTTCCGGAGAAATAAACTTCCTCAAAATCGTACTCAAGGCCGATACCAAGGGTAGTTTGGAGGCCATCATGCAGTCTCTTCAAAAGATTAAAGGCACAGACGTAGCCGTGAAGGTAATTCACTTTGGTGTGGGTAACTTTTCTGATACCGATGTAATCATGGCCGCCGCCAGTCAGGCACTTTTGATTGGATTCCACGTTAAATCAAACATGCACGTAGACAAATTAGCAGAAAAAGAACATGTAGATACCAAGCACTACGAGATTATTTACAAGTTGATTGAAGACATGAAGGCTGTTCTTTCAGGTATGCTGATGCCTGAAATTAATGTTATTGAACTGGGCAAGATTGAGATCAAAGAGATATTCCTCAACAAGAAGAAGTGGGTAATTGCGGGTGGTAAGGTGATTGATGGAAAGGCGCAAGCTAATGCCATGTGTAGAGTCATGCATGGTGATGAACTACTTTTCGAAACCAAACTTGAATCCCTGAAGCACGTTAAAGTAGACGTCAGTGAATTAGAAAAAGGTTCTGATTGCGGTATTAAGATTTCTACACCAAAACCGGTAGAACCAGGTGATGTGTTAGAGATCTTTAAGATTGAGAAGATTGAAAGGCACCTGGACTAATTCTTCCCATTTAACGACAGTGTTTTTGAGTCTGTATTGACATAGTTCAATCTATGCTCATATGCTACGGGTCTCTTTGACAACAGATAGCATTTTTATGAAGGTGGCATTTGTCCATCCAAAGCCAGTTTGATTTGGATACCTTCCTTGTTGGCCGATACCACCGGATACAACATTATATTTTTCCCATAATTTGCCGGTTTCTTTGAAGACATTGTTGTTCAGCTCCAGCCACTTTTTTGCAAGACGCTTGGCATCTTTTTCGTAACCGTAATTAAGGAGTCCTTGCACTACTATCCACTGTTGATTGGGCCAGCCGTTTGGATAATCCCATTGCTTGAAACGTTTTGAAACCTTCTTTTGAGTGTTGGCTAGGCCGTGGTCGTATTCAAAGCGTTTTAAATTGTCGCGACACTTCTTTGCTTGCATTGGAGTCGCCAAATTGGCCCACATTGGGTAGAAGGCAGCCAATGAATAAAAATAATTTCTCTTCTTTCGATGGTAATCGAAGTCAAAAAAGAACTCTCTGCTCCTGCTCCACATCAATCTATTGATTCTTTTCTTCCTAAGTTTAGCCTGCTCCCCGTAGTAAGCCTCCTTTGCCTGATCTTTTAGAACGGAATAGATGTATGAAAGGTCTGTTTCATATTTATATAGGAGTGAGTTTAAGTCGATGGGAAGGAAATCAAGGCATCGGCTATCGAATCTTGAGGTCATGTCCCAACCTGATTCATGCTCTGCTGTGATGTGGTTTACATGATGATCGCAGTATCTTGAAAGACCCGAATAAACAAGGTGCTTCTCACATTTTTTGCTGTCCATCCAATAGGTCAGGAGTTCCTTTTCGATTACCGCTGCCATCTTACGAAGCCATTTCTTGTCTTTGGTTGCTCCATATACTTCAAGTACCATCGATGACAAAAAAGGAGGCTGAGATGAGCCTAGATTGAAATATCGATTTCTTAACGGTATTACGCCGAATCTCTTTTGCAGAAAAGCGAAGTTATCAATCATACCTTTCGCTAATTCTATCTTTTTCGATTCAATAAGACCCAGAATAATAAAATAGGAGTCCCAATAAAACTGGTCATCTCTAAAAATTCCCCGTTTGGCTCCTGGAGCTACGAACTTATTTGGTAGTCCAATATGAACACCATGGTCTTCTGGGTTATAGAAGGTGAGCTCTGCCCACTTTCCTCTGATGTACTTGATACAATCTTTATAGGTGTTTTCCATGTCATTATAACTTGAGAGCGAGGTGACGAGTATTAAGGGGTACCAGCGATTACGGCTTCCTATAGCCCCGCCTACGATGACAGGAAGAAGCGGAGAGGAGTAGTGGGTCAAACATAAACGCTAATTTTTATCGAATATAACACAATTATTCTATCATCAAACATATTGCGACAAGAAGTCGATTATGTTACATTTGCTACAAGCTATAACATAAAAATAAAATCATGCGGAAGTTCTATTTTTTCAGTGCGATCATTGTCGGCATCCTGATTCTGATTATTGCTGCTGCACAATTTGGCGCCACATGTGTATGGTACTTGATTCCTACTAATTCGAATCCGGTTTTTGTATTAATACAGGTAGCTGGTTTGGGCGCGGTGGTGGGTGGCCTTCTGATTACATGGTGGAAGATGCCCAGACCTGGTTCAGATAGCGGGGATGATGATGAGGGTGGAGAGAGCGAGAGCTGAGTAAAAATTGTATTCAACTTGTAGAACAAATAAATTGCCCATGAGCAAAAATTGGATTCTATTTATGCAATAGTTTAACTTTGTGACAACCATAAATGATGGCTTCGGTAAGCCATCTTTTTTATTTGTCACAAAAACTGGCCAATATTCACTTGCAATGGAAAAGAGAGCTATGTATAAATTATGTGCTCGCAAGAGCTATGCAAAAAAACGGAACAATAAAAAACGAAAAATATATCACTCTTAAAAAGTATTTCGTTCTTTTTTTATCTTTCAATTATGCTAAAGCCATTATTTAGTTCCGGGGCACGAGTAAAACTTCTCAGAGTTTTTCTCCTGAATCCCGACGAAGAATTTTTCATTCGTGAGCTTACACGTAAACTCGATGAACAGATCAACTCCGTAAGACGCGAGCTGGACAACCTTAAAAAGATTGGGCTCCTTAAAAGTCGCGTACGTAATCGAAAGAAGTATTACCACGTTAATAAGGACTTCCTTATATTCGGTGAACTTCGCGACATTTTTGTAAAAGCCAGTAGCAACGATGAGCAGATGGGTCGCGCTATTTCAAAAATGGGTGAGGTAAACCTCCTTTTACTATCCGGAAAATTCGTGGGCAAAATCTCGTTAGTCGATCTCTTACTCGTTGGAGAAGTAGACAAGAAAAAGCTTCAGAAGTATTTGGATGAGACAATTAAGGGTAAGAAAGATATTAAATTCACCATTATATCCAAAAAAGACTTTCTTTACCGTCTGGAATGTAATGACAAGTTTGTAAAAGAGATCCTGACCGCTGAAGGTAATATGATCCTCGTCAACAAACTGAAGAAAGAGCTGGGGAAGATGGTCTAGTAAAAAGAACTTGCAAAAACCGCCTAATCTCATTAGAATACACAAGCTTTTTTAATTTTGAATCAAATGCACCCGACTATTGAAGCCATACAGAAAGGTAATCTAAAAAAAGTTCCTGAAGTAAAAACTGGTTATACAGTTGAAGTAAGTCAGAAGGTGACCGAAGGCACAAAAGAACGCATCCAGAAGTTTCAAGGTCTGGTTATTAAGGTAGGCCATGGGGCAGGAGTGGAAAAGACTTTTACCGTTCGCAAGATTGTTGAAGGAATTGGTGTTGAAAAGGTTTTTCCTTTTCACTCCCCTAATATCATCAAGATTCACGTGGTCAAAAAGGCTAAGGTTCGAAGACAAAAGCTTTATTACATGCGTGAACGTTTTGGTAAATCCGCCCGTCTTTCCGAAAAGCACGTAACCGACGAAGAGAGAGCAGCCGAACAAGTAAAAATGGATGCCCTTTATGATGAGGCTATAAAAGCAGAAGAAAAGAGAATTGCTGAAGAAGAAAAGATTGAAGGGGGTGAGGCACCAGTTGAAGCTCCAGAGGTTGTAGAAACTCCTGCTGAAGAGAACACTGAGGAAGAAGCTGAAGAGAATATGGAGGATAAACCCCAGAGTGAAGCGAGCGAATCGGGCGAAGCCAAGAAGGAATAGTAGTACCAAAGCATTTAGCGCCATTGGATGAAAATAGCTGTGATAGGCAACTACGGGGCAACCAATATTGGAGATGATGCCATTTTGACGGCGATTCTGGCAGATCTGATTGGGCACAAAGTCACTGTTTTTTCTGCGCATCCCGAATTGACCAAGATGCTCTTTGGCGCCAAAGCGGCACCGCTTTTTCCATTAGGTTTTCGCTCTATTTATAGGAACGGTTTTAAAGGGTCAATCAAGGCTCTCAAAAAATGTGATGCAGTCATTCTTGGTGGAGGGGGGCTTTTCCAGGATAATCACCTGTATGCATGTTTTTTGTGGGCTTGGCAGATTTTGTGGGTGAAGCTTCTTAAAAAGTCACTATTCATATATGGGACAGGTGTTGGCCCTCTGAATACCGGAATCGGACGATGGCTGACCAAGTGGTCCTGTAATCAGGCAAATATTGTCACCGTGCGCGACCAGTATTCAGCTGATGTTCTGAGAAAAATAGGCCTAAGACGAGAAGTTCATGTGACTGCGGATCCGGTTTTTATGTTCAAGAGACCTGAATTAACCAAAAGTCGAACCAAGCATACTTACATTATATCGCTGCGCCCCTGGCTCAAATATAATCATAAGATTCTTTCGGTTTTTGTCCCATTCCTACAAGGGCTTAAAGAAGCCAAGGGGGCTGAGTTTATCTTTGTATCCATGCAGCAGATCAGGGAGCATGATTTGCAGATGATTGAACCACTGGTCAGCAAGTTGGGAGGAGAACTTTACCTGCCTAATCACTTTTCTGACCTGCTTCAAATTATGGAAACGGCTGAATTTGCAATTGGCATGCGTTTTCATTTTATGATCGCGGCAATTCTGACTCAGACACCGCTTCTGCCAATCAGTTACGCACCCAAAACTGAAGAACTCTTCTGGAATTCCGAGCTTAGTAACTATGTTTCACATGTCGCCAATCTTTCCGGAGAAAAGCTCAAAGAAGACCTAAAGAAGCTATCTGTAGGCTATAACAACGCAATCGTTTACGAAAAAACTCTGCTCAAGCGCTACCGCGAAAGAGCAGATGAGGGCTCCAGACTCCTAAAAGACTTCTTAAAAAGATTTGACGAAGGAAATAAGGAGTGATAGACTTTGCCAGCATTTAACCGCATATAGACATGTTTGCTATCGTAGAAATCGCCGGAAAACAGTTCAAGGTAAAGCAAGGAGACAAGCTTGAAGTGCCAAAACTGAAAGATAATAAAGAAGGGGATAAAATTAAGATCGATGCCGTTCTTCTTCGTTCTGATGACAAGAAAACCGATATCGGAGCGCCAACAGTATCAGGCGCGCAGGTGGAGATTCTCTTAAAAGAACATGGCAAAGCCGCCAAAATCCGTGTATTTAAAAAGAAAGCCAAGAAGAGATACGAAAGAACCCAAGGACATCGTCAGGCGTATAGCTTGGTCGAAGTGATCGCGGTTAAGTAAGTTTATTCAAAACATCATTCAGATCTTTTGGGAGTTTCGCCTTCAGGTGAAGCTCTTTTTGATTTTGCGGAATTTTAAAGGTCAGTTCAGCGGCATGCAAGAACTGGCGCTTTAGGCCCAGTTTTTCTAGCTTTTCATTGGTTTTTGGGTCTCCGTACATCGTATCTCCGCAAACCGGATGGCCGATGGCCTTAAAGTGAACGCGAATCTGATGGGTGCGTCCGGTGACAATCTGGACTTCGACCAGTGAGTAATCACCAACATATTTCATCACATCGTAGTGGGTAAGGGCGTATTTGGCCTTTTTGTTTCCCGAAACCTGTATGTCTTTTTTACCGCCCGCGTGGCTTTTGATCAGAGGTGCTTCGATACTGCCCTGCTTGGGGCTCAAATGGCCTTTTAAAAGAGTGATGTATTTCTTGGTAACCGTGCGATTTTCAATCTGCTTCGAAACAAAATTATGAGCCACATCATTCTTAGCCGAAATAATCAGTCCGGAAGTGTCCTTATCCAGCCTGTGAACTATACCGGGACGCTTCTGGCCACCGATGCCGGATAAATCCCTGCAATGGTGCATCAGGGCGTTTACAAGCGTGCCTGATACATGAGCTCCATGGTCGGTTGGGTGAACAACCATACCGGCAGGTTTATTGGTAACGATGACATCTGAATCCTCGTAAACGACATCAAGAGGAATATTTTCGGCCACTATGCCGACTTCTTTAAGAGAGGGGATTATAACAATCAGTTCGTCATCTTCTTTAATTTTATGACCGGTTTTAGTGATCTTCTTGTTATTCACAAAAACAGAACCGCCTTTTATCAGCTTTTGAACAAATGCACGAGTCAGATCAGGCTTTACATCGGATATGTAGTGATCCAGCCGCATGCCAGCCTCCTTTAATGTGACTGTGTGATGCCTCATGTGCAGTCATCATATCTTATATTAGGCCATCAGTCATTCTACTTGACATAGATATACTAATATGGTTAAATATAAGTGAGATTTTCTCAATTGTCCTCTACCCCAACAGAAGGAAGAGATATGAACCCACTGGAAATCCTTTCAGTAGCTGAGAAAGCCTGGATGAATCAGAGCGAAATCGCGAGGCGAACTCTGGTCGTCGGGCCCAGCTTGGTTCCGACTCTCCTCAAGGTTCTCGAGAAAAACGATCTCGTCGTCTCGAGATCCGATGACGAAGGGGGCCGGGTCTACCAGATCACGGCCGCCGGATTCCGTCTCGCCGAGGAGGTTCGGACGCAACGAAGAATCTCCTCATTCCCGCCATGCATTTCGTATCTGCCGGTCGCCGCCTAGGCAACCGAGCACTGCGAACGCTACAGGGGATGTGAAGCCCGCCGCAATCATCGCGGCGGGCTATACTTAAAAAACATTTGACTTCATTCCTCAAATCCGTAAACTACTCCTTGTCGCAGACAGTAGGCATCCATAAGACCTGCCGAGACAGATATATCAATTGTTTTGATGTCTCAGTCTGCGCGCTGAGATTTTTTTATTCTAAATTATGGCAGTCACAAAGCAGAAAAAAGAGGAGATTCTTGCAGAACTGGTAGACAAGTTCGGTAGATCCAAGTCCGTTGTTTTCGCTAATTATCGTGGACTGGATGTCGCAAGCATATCTGAACTTCGAAGCGAACTTCGTAAAGAAGACGCTGAAATGAAGGTAGCTAAAAAGACCCTAATCGGTTTGGCCGCCAAAGATAGCGTTGGTGAGCTGGATAAGTCAGTTATGGAAGGTCCGGTTGTCGTCGCTTTTTCTTATGAAGATCCACTATCAGGCATTCGCATTCTATTTAAATTTTCCAAAAAGAGCGAGAACCTAAAACTTCTTGGTGGCATCATTGATGGAAAAATGGTTGGCCCTGATATTATTGAGCAGTATGCCAAGATTCCAAGTCGTGAAGAACTTTTAGCCAAGTTTATCGGCTCAATGAATTCACCTATTTCTGGTTTTGTAGGAATCGGCAACAGTCTTATCGGCGGAATTGTTCGTGCCCTAAGTGCCTATAAAGACACTATGCCTGCCGAATCTACACCTGCTCCTGCTCCTGCTGCTGAGCCAACACCAGCTCCTGAAGAGAAGATAGAAGTAGAAGTTGAGGAGGAAGCTGAAGCTACCCCTGCAGAAGATCCCGCAACCGAAGAAAAAGAGGAAGAAAAGCCCACTGAAGCACCTGCCGAAGCCACAGAAGATAACACTACTGAGGAGGCTCCTGAGGTTCCAGAAGAAGAGAAGAAAGAAGGCGAAGAATCTGCTTAATTAATAAAATATTTAATATCTATTAACCAATTATATTATGTCTGACGATAAAGAAATTAAATTGTCTAAAGCCGCTCAGGGAATCCTTGATGAGGTCAAAAAGCTTTCCGTACTTGAGCTAGCTGATCTAGTGAAAGCTATGGAAGAAGAGTTTGGCGTAAGTGCCGCTGCTCCTGTTGCTGCCGCTGCTGCTGCTGGTGGAGGAGGAGAAGAAGCTGCTGAAAAAGATAGTTTTGACGTTGAGCTTGTAGCTGTTGGTGGTCAGAAGATATCTGTAATCAAGATTGTTCGTGAGATCACTGGTCTTGGTCTTAAAGAAGCTAAAGATATTGTCGATGCAGCTCCAAAAGTAGTTAAAGAGGGCGTGAAGAAAGACGAAGCTGAAAAAATGAAGGCTCAGCTTGAAGAAGCTGGTGCTACTTGTGAATTAAAATAGTCCTAACGACACAACAATAAAAGATCACTTCGAAAGAGGTGGTCTTTTTTGTACCTGACTGCCTAAAAATTTGACAATCACTAACTATCTTAGTATAATCACAACCAATAAGTTGCCAATAAATGAAAGAGAGACTTCGCACAGTGGCACTCATAGGGGGTATGGCCGCCGCCAGCTCATCTGCTGGTTGCGGGAATGAAGTTACATACCCCGAAAGCTATGATCTGAATTTTAATGCTACGACAATTCCCTGTGGAGATATCGAGTTCTTTACACCTTACGACAAAGAGCATTACTGCAAAGATAAGGACGGTGAGGACGTTGTGACCATTGATAAATATTACGATACAAGTCTGAAAGCAAGACAAAACATCACAAATGCTCTTAGATGTGTGCTTAAGTCCCTAAGCTTTGTGCGTGTAGATTTGCAGAGTGCTGACGCGAACTCGGTATTGACCCATGTTGGTGGGTTTGCACGGGAGTCAAAAGGGGGTACAGGTACCTATGACGATGGGAATAGTAATGAGCTTCAGGATTATATATATGTCGCTGACAGATCAAATTTCATAAACCCTCAGGGAACCTTTTATTTCAAGAAGGATATGCTGACATTCATTGCCTTACATGAAATTGGTCACACGCTTGGACTGGAGCATGGGTCTGTCGATTCAATAATGGCAGAGAATATTTATCACAGTGTAGAATACCCCTTTCATTTTACGCGCTCTGAAGCAGAGCTTTTGCTGAATAATACACATGGCCAGGTCACTGAAGAAAAAATTGAGGGACTGACGAAGGCTGATGAACGTTGTGCGGAAGAATTATCGGCCGTGAAATCTGAATAACAATAGAATCCATGGACATACAGGTAAAACAGAGCGGCTTTTTTCCTATGTTGTCAGATGGTCTGAAAAATGATAAGTTTCCTCAGGTACAATGACTTTTAAAACAAGACATATTCGCAAGCGGCCACGCTTGCAGCTCCTCAAAAAAACCAAGAATCTTAGTTTGGGGCTTTTTGGAATCCTAAAAAATCTGCATCCAAAGACCAAGCATTACTTTGTGGCAGGAATCCTCGTTCTTTTCGGGATTTTTGTGGTAGTTAAGGTAACTGGTGCAGTCTACAGCGCTGTATCCAACTTCGACCCCAAATCACTGATATTTGCTGTAGGCTCCGATATGGAAAAAGATGAATACGGTTACACTAATATTCTTTTGCTGGGTGATGGAGGACACGAACGTGACGGAGCGGACCTAATCGACACCATTATGGTAGCCAGTATCGATTACAAAAAAAATGCCGTGTCTCTCTTTTCCATTCCTCGCGATTTTTACGTGAAGGCGAATGATGAACTCGGTATCGTTTATAGCGGGAAAATCAATGAACTATATCGCGATCACAAGAATGTGATGGAGGATGAAGAAGATCGTTTTCAGCTTTTCAAAAGAACTGCCGGAGATATTGTAGGCCTCGACATTCAGTATTATGTTCGTCTCGATTTCAATGCTTTTGTAGAGGTAATAGAAGGTCTGGGAGGCATTACAGTGGACGTACAGAACGATATTTATGATCCTTCTTATCCAAATGCGACCGATAACGGTTATATCCTATTTTCTGTCGATAAGGGAATTCAGGAAATGGACGGAGAGACAGCTCTCAAGTTTGTTCGCAGTCGTAAAACCACTTCCGACTTTGATCGAGCAGCCCGTCAGCAGATTGTCATTGAATCTATTCAGCAGAAAGCTACGAGTATGGACGTTCTGACTTCACCAGCAAAGCTCAAAGACCTGTACTACGCCGTGGAGGAAAATGTAAATACCGATATGACCATGCGTGAAATGATCTCACTGGGTGGTTTCGGAAAAAAGATGGACCGCTCACACCTTGTTCGCAAAGTCATCCACGATGATCCGGGTCAGGAAGGGGGATTCCTGTATACACCTGAACGCGAGTTCTACAATGGCCAGTTTGTTTTGATTCCTTTCGGGGATGATTATGAACTCATTCACAAATACACGGACCTCATCTTCCATCAGAGGGAGGTCTACTATGAACCAACAAAAATCGAAATTCTGAATGCCACAAAAATACCCGGAATAGCACGAAACGCAGCTTACCAGCTTATCCGTTTTGGTTTTGATGTGCAGGAAATCGACAATTATTACGATTCAAACGAGGGAAAGGCATATTTGGAAGAAAGTATGATTGAATATCACGATTACACAGAAAATAATCAGGGCCTGATTCAGCCCAAATACCAGGCAACTTTAAACGCACTCGATGGCTTTGTGAAGGCCAATCAAAAGGCTTCCAGAAGCACCTATCTGGTGCCTGATGAAGACGGCAATAAAGTCTACGAAGGGGCCCGTATCAACCTTTCAATTATTCTGGGTGACGATTATGACGTTTTTTTAGTGAATTAGCTTGCACTAAGAGCAAAATTCCCCTAAAATACCTCAGCATTGACCCATTAATCAATTTTTCAAATGCCAATCATCAAGAGTGCTATCAAGAGAATGAAGCAAAATAGGACGAGTCGTGCAAGGAATCGTCATTATGGTAGTCATATGAAGTCTATGATAAAACTGCTTCTTGGTTATGTTGAAAAAGGAGAAATGGAAAAGGCTAAAAAGCTTCTTCCTGAAGTGATTTCTGCGATAGATACTGCGGCTAAAAAGAATCTCATTCACCAAAATAATGCTGCTCACAAGAAGTCCAGAGTGCAAAAAGCCGTCACTACCGGACCGCCAAAGAAGGAAGAGAAGCCCGTAAAAGCAAAAGCTTCTAAAAAGGATGTTAAAGCCGAAAAAAAGGTTAAGGATAAACCCCTAGATGAAAAGGTTCAGACGGACGAAGTCACGGAAGACAGCACTGATGCAAAAGAGGAAGAAGCCAAGAAAGATGAATAAAGGTAAATACTTAGCCATCGATTACGGAGACAAACGCGTAGGCGTTGCCGTTTCGGATTACAATAAAGAGATCTCGTTTCCCCGAGATTTTTTGACGTATACCAGCGGAAAGAATCTTATCGCTCAGCTCCAAAAAATCTGTGAAGAGGATGACATATCGAAAATCGTACTTGGCCTACCTATTCAAATGGACGGCACCTTTGGCGCCCGCGCCAAAAAGACTCAGGTCTTCTTCGACAAACTAAAAGAAGCCATGCCCCATATGAACATCGCCTTCTTCGACGAGCGCCTCTCCACCGAATTCGCCGTAAAATCCCTCCGTGGACAGGGGATTAAGGACAAAGATCAAAAAGGCAAACGCGACGCCATGAGCGCCCAGATTATATTGCAGAATTATTTGAGCTCGCTTTAGTTGACAAACGGTGAATATATATGTATATTCATCTGCCTATTTGAATAATCTCTTTAATTATGGAAGGCCAAGGAAATCCATTTGAAGAAACCCAGAGTTCTGCTAAGAGC